>PPYF01494384.1_pt1 | contig 66843 bp, 70 predicted proteins | sample 1559871 | NCBI WGS metagenome assembly PPYF01 (sample SAMN08240021, study PRJNA423297) | Human gut metagenome, whole genome shotgun sequencing project. | reverse complement strand
AGCCTGCGGAATTGCCCATTATTTTGCCCACCCGTATGCGCCACATGAACGCGGAACCAACGAACGGTTGAACCGCGAGATTCGGCTACACATTCCAAAGAACCAGCCAATTGAGAGCGTTACGGACGAAGAGCTGACTATGATCTCAAAGTACTTAAACTGGCGTCCCCGGAAATGTTTAGGGTGGAAAACGCCACTCCAAGTCTTCTTTGGTGACTTGTCCGAAAAATTCGATTAATTGTTGCAATCTACCTTAACTAAAAAAATCGTGGATTTCCACGATTTTTTTCTTAGCGCTTCTTTTTCTTCAGGCGCTTCTTTTTATTCTTCTTCATTTGCCGGGCCATCCGGTTCATCGCCAACTTACCGAGGCGACCGCCTGGCATCTGGCCGCCCATCAGGTTTTCCATCCCGCTGAGGTTCCCGTTGGTCACCTGGCGCATCATCTTGCGCATTTGATTAAACTGCTTGATCATCCGGTTGACTTCAACGATTGGCCGCCCGGACCCGGCTGCTAACCGCCGGCGCCGGCTTGGGTTCATCATGTCCGGGTTTTCCCGTTCCTCGGGGGTCATCGAGTAGATAATCGCCTTGATGTGGGCGAACTGCTTCGGGTCCAGGTTGATGTTTTGTAAGGCCGGGTTGTTGGCCATCCCCGGCATCATTTTCAAGAGGTCTTCCAGCGGTCCCATCTTAGTGATCTGGTCCATTTGGTCCAAGAAGTCGTTGAAATCAAAGGAATTTTCCTTCATCTTAGCCATCGCCTGGGTGGCTTGTTCCTGGTCAAAGTTTTCCTGGGCCTTTTCGATCAGGGTCATCATGTCCCCCATCCCCAGGATCCGGGAGGCCATCCGGTCCGGATGGAAGACGTCCAAGTTGTCCATCTTTTCCCCTTCACCGACAAACTTAATTGGCTTACCGGTGACGGCCCGGATGGACATGGCGGCCCCACCACGGGTGTCCCCATCCAACTTGGTCAAGACTACCCCAGTGATGTCTAACTGGTCGTCAAACCCTTGGGCAGTATTGACGGCGTTTTGCCCGGTCATGGCGTCGACCACCAGGAGGATTTCGTCTGGCTTAGCGAGTTCCTTGATCTTAGCCAGTTCTTCCATCAGTTGTCCATCGATTTGCAGGCGCCCGGCCGTATCGATGATCACGTAGTCGTTGTGCTTTTCCTTAGCGACTTCCATCCCCTGGCGTACGATTTCGACCGGATCGACGTCGGTCCCCATTTCAAAGACCGGCACGTCAATGCTAGCGGCCACTTGTTGCAACTGGGTAATGGCGGCTGGCCGGTAAACGTCGGCCGCAATGAAGAGTGGGCGGGCGTTTTCTTCTTTTTTAAGGCGCTTGGCCAACTTACCGGCCGTCGTCGTCTTCCCGGCCCCTTGCAGCCCGACCATCATGATGACGGTCGGGATGTGGGCGGATTTATTGAGGGGCGTTGCCGTTTCACCCATCATTTCGGTCAGTTCATCGTTAACGATCTTGACGATTTGCTGAGCCGGATTTAAGCCCTTTAAAACCTCCGCGCCGGCAGCCTTTTCGCGCACCGTCTTGACGAAGTCTTTAACGACCTTAAAGTTAACGTCGGCTTCCAGCAGGGCGAGCCGGATTTCACGCATCGTTTCGCGTAAATCGGCTTCGGTCACCTTGGGCTTACGCCGCAGTTTTTCCATTGCCTTTTGCAGGCGTTCCGTTAAACCTTCAAATGCCATGTGTTTCTCCCCTAATAATTTCAAATTCGTGTGGCAACTTTGCCAAAACCATTTCTAATTTTACTACACCCGCCCCGTTTTCTCCATCTAAACAAGGGGGCGGAAAATTCACAAAAACAAAACCAGGTTGAGAGAAAACCCTTCTCCTAACCTGGTCGCTGTTCTAATCTTTTCTACTCACCAAACTTACTTCGCTTCCAGGTTCTCCATCCCGTCAATTAAATCCCTCAGGGTCTGATCGGTCGGGTAGTGGCTTAAAACGTAATCACGGATCCGATCGGCCTGCTGGTTGCGGGCTTCAAACTCCGCGTACAGATGTAACTTTTGCTCGTAGCCCTCCAAGATCTTTTCGGTCCGCTTAATGTTATCGTAAACGGCCTGGCGCGATACCGAAAACTCGGTGGCAATTTCGCCCAGCGAGTAATCGTCGGCGTAGTAAAGCTGCAAGTAGTCGTTTTGCTTGGCCGTCAGCAAGGGTTGGTAAAAGGCGAAGAGGGCGTTGATCCGCTCGTTTTTTTCGAGTTCCATTACCAAATCCTCCTTGCTAATCGACCGTCACGAGCCCCTTGAAGAGCCCGTAAACGAAGTCTTGGGCGTTGAATTCTTCTAAGTCGCTCACCTTTTCACCCAACCCGACGAACTTGACCGGTAGGTGTAATTCGTTACGGATGGCTAAGACGATCCCCCCACGGGCGGTCCCGTCGAGCTTAGTTAAGACAATCCCAGTCACGTCGGTCGTTTCCTTGAATAACTTAGCCTGGGTCAGGGCGTTTTGCCCGGTGGTGGCGTCTAAAACCAGCAGGACTTCGTGCGGGGCGTCCGGAATTTCACGGGTTAAAATTCGCTTCATCTTGGCCAACTCGTTCATTAAGTTGACCTTGTTTTGCAACCGGCCGGCCGTGTCGACAAAGAGGACGTCGTAATTGTCCTTTTTGGCCTTGGTCACGGCGTCAAAGGCCACCGCTGCCGGGTCGCTATTTTCCGGCCCGGTGACGATGTCAACCCCGTCGCGTTGGGCCCACACTTCCAACTGCTCGGTAGCCCCGGCCCGGAAGGTATCGGCAGCGGCTAAAAGCACCCGCTTACCCTGGCCCTTAAAGCGGGCGGCCATCTTCCCAATCGTGGTCGTCTTTCCGGCCCCGTTAACCCCCACGAACATGATCACGGTTGGACCCTGATCGGCCATCGTCAGGGTAGTTTGTTCCCCAGCCCCGGCTTCATCGTAGAGGTCGACCATCTTTTCGATGATCACGTTGGACACGTCTTGCTTGTTCTTGGCGTTTTGCAACCGGACCTCTTCGCGCAGGGAATCGGAGAGCTTCATCGCCATTTCGTAACCAACGTCGGATTCGATCAACATGTCTTCGAGGTCATCGAAGAAGTCTTCATCGACGTGGCGGAAGTTCGCCAGGAAACGGTTTAACCGCGCCCCGAAGCCGTTGCGTGACTTTTCCAGCCCCTGGTCGTACTTCTTTTCCGTTTCGTCTTCTGCGGCTGGTTCCCCTTGTGGCGCCGGCTCGTCTTCTGCTTGGTCGTGATCCTCTTTTTGGGGTTGCTCAAGTTCTTCTTGGGCCTCAATCACCTCGGTCGGTGAAGCCGGGGTAGTGGGCTCCGGTTTGGCGATCTGGTTGACCCAGTCCGCCGTTACCGGGGCCACGGATGCAGACGCGGAATCGTCACTACCTTCTTCAGCCACGTCACTAGCATCACTTGGCGCTGGTTCCTCACTGACGGCCGGTTCTTCCGCAACCGCACTAGCCACCACCGTTGGGGCCACTTCTTCTGCCGGTTCCTCTGGTGCGACGCTGGCTGACCCTTCCGCCGACGCCGGAGCTTCAACGGCTTGCTCTGGTGTAGCACTAACAGCTTCATCTTTTTCGGGTGCCACTTCCCCTTGGTCGTCAGCTTTGGGGGCCGCGGTTTCTGCGCCCGCTTCCTCTACCGGCGCCGCGCTGGTCGTCTCTTCTTTTTCTGATACTGGCTGGTCAAGTGTCGTAGCCGAACTGGCTTCTGCTACCGGTGCCTGGTCGACTTCCTCGCGCTTCTTGCGCCGAAAAATATCAAATAATCCCATGTGATCCCCTCATTTCTATCCTTGGTGCTGTGCTAGGGTGGTGTTGACGTCAACGGAAACCATCCGCGAAACCCCGGACTCTTGCATGGTAACCCCGTACAAGACGTCGGCGTTCATCATGGTTCCCTTACGGTGGGTGATAACAATGAACTGCGGGCCCTGATCCCCGAAGCGATCGAGGTAGTGGGCAAAACGATCAACGTTAACCGCGTCAAGGGCCGCTTCCGGTTCGTCTAGGATGGCAAACGGCACCGGCCGGACCTTTAGGATCGCAAATAAAAGGGCGATCGCCGTTAGGGCCCGTTCCCCCCCTGATAACAGGGATAGACGCTGGTTACGCTTGCCAGGCGGCTGAGCCATAATGTCAACCCCGGTCGTCAGAGGCTGACTTGGTTCGGTCAGGATCAACTTGGCCTCGCCACCGTCAAAGATCTGGGTGAAGGTTTCACTAAAGGCCGCCGAAACTTGCTTGAAGGTGTTCATAAAGCGGGCCTCAACTTGTTGATCCATTTCGGTCATCGTTTGTTCGAGCTGCTCTTTGGCGGCCACCAAGTCAGCTTGCTGGCCACTCAAGAAGTCGTAGCGCTCCTTAACCTGCTTGTATTCGGCAATCGAAGAGGTGTTGACCTCCCCCAGGTCCGCGATTCCACGGTTCAAGAGCTTGATTTGACGAGCTAGCTCTTCGTCGGCTAGGTCCGCCATGTCCTTGCTAGCGGCGTCCAAGGTCATCTGGTAGCGTTCGCTCAGGCGGTTTAAGCCCTGATCAATCGTCGTTTCCAGCTGAGCTTGTTCGGCAGCCAGCCTGGTTTGATCACTTAAGGCCACTTTGAGCAGGTCCTGCAGTCGTTGGGCCCGTTCGCTAGCCTGCCGCAAGTCTGCTTCGACTTGATCTAACTGGTCGGTGACGGTTTCGACGGCGGCTTGGTGGTCCTTGAGAGCGGCGCGGGATTCTTCTAAGGCCACCTGGCTGGACTCGTGTTCGGCGTCCATCGTTTGGTCTTGTTTAGATAACTGCGCGAGCGCCCCTTGCGTTTCCGCTAAGGCGGCTTGGACCTCGGCTTGTTGCTTGAGTAGGTCGCTTCGGTGAGACTGGTCCTGTTCCAAGCGGGTCTTTTCAACGGCCAGCCACTGGCTGAGCTCGTGAACCTGTTCGTTTTGGCTAGCGGCGTTAGATTGCAGGGCGGTCAGCTGTTCTTGCGCCCGGCTGGTCCGCTCCTTAACCTCGGCCAACTCTTGTTCAACCCGGGCGGCCTCGCAAGCTGCCTCTTGAACCCGGCTTTGGTAGTTAGCCTGCTGGTTGCTTTGTTGGTTGGTTTGGTATTCCAGCGACGTAACCGTTTGGGTGGCGGCCGTTACCTGGTCTTGAAGCCGCTGGGCCTGGTTACTCTGCTCCACGGCCTCATTACGTGCCCGTGCTAGTTCTTGTTCCAGCTTGTCGCGGGTGACCTGGCTGGCCTGACGCGCCCGTTGGAGGCGCTGAACCTGTGCTTCCAACTGACTGGCGGTGGCCTGAGCCTGTTTAACGGCTTGCTCTAGCTCGGCCAACTCTTGGCGTTGGCGAAGTAGCCCCGTCCGCTGGTTACGGTTGGCCCCCCCGGTCATGGCCCCAGAGGCGTTGATCAGTTGGCCGTCTAAGGTGACCACCCGAACCTGGTGCTGCCCGGCCCGGGCAATCTCAGTAGCGTGATCGAGGTTGTCAACGACCACCGTGCTGGCCAGGAGCTGGTCGACCACGACTTGAAAACGAGCGTCATAGGCTATCAGCTCCCCGGCCCGGCCCACGTAACCTGGCATGGTCACTAACTTGGCTAAGTTGCGGGGGGCAAAACCGCCACGTAGGTTATCCAGTGGCAGGATCGTTACCCGCCCGCCCCGGCTTTGGATCAAATCCTGAATGATCCGCTTCCCGGTCGCCTGGCTGTCAACGACTAACTGTTGTAGTTGCCCACCCAGGACGGTTTCAATCGCCGTCGTATATTGACTTGGCACCTCCAGGAGTTCGCTAACGGCGCCGAAAAGGCCCGGGTAGGCCTGGCGCTTACGCAACACCTGTTGAACCCCGTGGTAGTATCCGGTGTAATCGGCCGCCATTGATTGGTAACTTTTAATCCGTCCCTCGGCGGAAGAAACGTCCCCCAGGGCTTGGTACCACCGGCGGGAAGTCTGTTCGTATTCCTGCTGGAGTTTGGCTTGGCTGGCCTGCTCCTGGTTATAGCGCTGTACCAACTCTTGGGCCGTTTGCTCAGCCGTTTGGGCAACGGTGGCCTGTTGGTTAGCCGCTTTCGTTAGCTCGGCCAACTTCCGCTTGGCTTCACTGAGGGCGGCGGCCCCGGCTTCTTGTTGGCTCTGGTTACGCTGGTGATCCCGCTTTAAGAAGAGTTGGTTGTTTTGAATCGTCGTTTGTTCCTGCATCAAGTCGACTTGCTTGTTGCGCAGGTTTTCAATCGTCTCCTCTAGCTGGGCGGCCCGCTCTTCGGCGCTCATCGTCTTTAATTGACGCAGCTGAGCCTGGTGGTCCTTGATGGCTTCCTTACGCTTAGTCAGTTCGCCATTAACCGCCGTTATTTGGTCCGTCAGCGCCCGTTGTTGTTCCGTCAGGTCGCTTTGCCGCTTGGTCAACCGGTCCTGTTCGGCCTGGCGCTGTTCCTTGCGAACCGAGGAGAGCGACTGTTGATTTTCGAGTTTAGCGATCACCTGGGTCGCCTCTAGCAACTTAGCCTGGTGCTCATCGCGCGTCGCCAGTAATTGGTGCCGTTGTCCCTCTAGCTGCGCCTGGCGCTGACTAGCGGTGTTGGCGTCCTGATCGTATTGCTTAGTTAGCTCTTGGCCCTTGACGACCTTTTCGTTAACCTGGCTTAGCCGGGCTTGGTTAGCCCTAGTTTGGCGGACCGTTTGGGTGCGATCCAGGCGGTCCAGGCGTCCCTTTTGCTCTAGGTACTCCTCGGCCAGGGCGCTTTCCTCGGCTAACGGGGCCAAGCGCCCGTTGATTTCGGCAATGATATCGTTGACCCGGTTAAGGTTATCAGTGGTGGTAACTAGCCGTTTTTCGGCGGCCCGTTTGTTTTGCTTATACTTGGCAACGCCGGCTACCGTTTCGATCACTTCCCGCCGGTCGGTTGGCTTCCCGTTGAAAATGGCGGCTACCCGCCCCTGGGAGATGATTGAAAAGGACTCGCGCCCAATCCCTGAATCAATGAAGAGGTCGACGATGTCTTTGAGCCGTACCGGCCGGTCGTTGACTAGGTACTCGGAATCACCGTTCCGGTACAGCCGGCGGGTCACCGTTAATTCGGTAAACTCGGAATCCAAGTAGTGGTCGCTGTTATCGAGGGTGATCTTAACCTGCGCCCGGTTTAAGGGCTTGCGGTCGGCCGCCCCGTTGAAAATCACGTCGGCCATCTTATCCCCCCGCAGGGTCTTGGCGGACTGCTCTCCCATCACCCAGCGGATGGCTTCAATAATGTTACTCTTCCCGCTCCCGTTGGGCCCAATGATTCCGGTCATCCCCGGTCGAAAATCGATAACGGTCTTGTCGGCAAAGGATTTAAAACCTTCAATTTCTAGTGAAAGTAGTCGCATGAGTGATCAACACCTACTTGTCCATTCGTAGTTTTTCTAAGGCGTGTTTAGCGGCGTCCATTTCCGCGTGCTTCTTGGAACTTCCCTGGCCGGTGGCAACCTTTTTACCGTCAACGGTTACTTCCACTTCAAAGACCGGGTCGTTTTCCGTTCCCCCTTCGCTTAGGAGGTCGTATTCGATTGCCACGTCACCGTTTCTCTGCAGGAATTCCTGCAGGCTGGTCTTGGCATCGACGGCGTGATCGAACCACCCCAGGTCAAGCTTAGGGAAGATAACGGTTTGAATAAACTGTTCGACCGCTTGGCGTCCCTGGTCTAGGTACAGGGCCCCAATAAAGGATTCGAAAATATCGCACAGAAGGCTAGCCCGGTTGCGCGCCCCGGCCATTTCCTCCCCCTTACCCAGGCGGATGTACTGGTCAAAGTGGCACTCCTTGGCAAACTTAGAAAAGGAGTCCTCGCAAACCATGGCGGCCCGCAGCCGGGTTAATTTCCCCTGGGGCAGTTCCGGATAGCGGCGGTAGATGTATTCGGAGACGAAGAGCTGTAACACCGCGTCCCCCAAAAATTCAATTCGTTCGTAGTACTTTAGGTTCTCGTGCGGGTGCTCGTTGACGTATGAGGCCTGGGTAAAGGCTTCGGCCAACAGCGCCGGGTTATTAAAGTGAATCCCGTAGGTTTTGGCTAGGTAATCCTGCAATTGTGTAATCATCGTGTCCGTCCTTTCTGATCGGGCCTCTGATAGGGGGTCGTGAGCCCACGACCCCTTATCACAGACCGAATACCCATCTATTTGGTCCGTTTTGCAAAAAAAGGCCGCGATATGTTTTCGCGACCCCCTTTTTTAGCGTACCAGCGTTAGTCCTTTTGGTGGGCGGCGATGTAATCAACCACTTCACCAATGGTACTGAGTTTTTCAGCTTCACTGTCCTCAATTTCCGCGCCGAAGGTGTCTTCGACCTCGAGAACAAACTCCACAAAGTCAATGGAATCCGCGTTCAGGTCGGTCTTCAAATTCAGATCATCGGTGATCTTGGCCCGATCGACATCAAAGTGGTCGGCCACGATTGACGAGACCGTATCAAAGATTTCCTTCTTATCCATTCTTTCAATACCTCTTTTATCTAAACTAACTACCTTATTCTATTAGTTTTTGCTTGGCTTGTCTATGTTTTCCTCAGATTGGACCTGACCAAAGTAGGAGACCGTTTTTTCGATTACCTTGCTTTCGATCATCGTGTGGATTTGGGCGATCGTGTTTTCAACCGCTAAGGCATCAGCCGAACCGTGGGTCTTAACTACCGGCGCTTTGAGCCCCAATAAGACGGCGCCCCCATAGGTTGACGTCCCCATCAACTTGGCAATCTTTTTGAAAACCGGCTTTAAGAACAGGTAGCCCAGCTTGGCCCGCAGCCCACCGTTTTCGATCCCGTTTTTAATTAAGGTCAACATCATCTTGGCGGTCCCTTCGGTAGCCTTCAAAGCGGCATTGGCCGTCCACCCATCTGAGACAATTACGTCGGCTTCCCCAGCCAAGAGGGCGCTCGCTTCCACGTTGCCCACGAAGTTTAGATCCCCTTGGGCCTTAAGTTGTTGGTGAACTTCCTTGTGGAGGCGGTCCCCCTTATCTTCTTCGGTCCCGTTATTCAACAGGGCAATCCGCGGGTTGTTGACCCCTAAGACGTTTTCGGCGTAAAAGCGCCCCAGTTGGGCAAACTGGAGCAAGTTTTTTTCCTTACTTTCGGCGTTGGCACCGGAATCGAGGTAAACAAAGTTCTTTGACCCACTGCCTGGTTTGGCAATTGGCAGGATCGAAGTCAACCCCGGCCGGTCGATTCCCTTGATTCGGCCAACGATGAATAACCCGGCCGCTAAAATGGCCCCGGTGTTGCCGGCCGAAAAGAAGGCGTCGGCTTGGCCTTCCTTAACGGCGACGGCCGCCCGGACGATCGAAGAATCCTTTTTCTTGCGGATGGCCCGCACCGGTTCTTCACCCATCTCAATCATTTCCGTTGTTTCGATCAAATTAATCCGGGTGGCGTCCTTAATGAGGGGCCGAACCTGCTGGGGATCCCCGAACAGGTCGAATTCAATGTCTTTAAAACGGTCCCGGGCCCGTTCCACCCCTTCCACTACAACGGCTGGGGCGTTGTCTCCGCCCATGGCATCAACTGCAATCTTCATAACTCTTCTCTCCTAATCAAAGTGTGTTTCTAACTGGTGACGCTGTAAGTACAACACCAGTGGCTGGTTTTCATCCTTTTGATCCCATCCCGGGGTAGCCAGGAGGTTGCCGGCGTCTGCCCGAGCGATTTGAAGCATCTTGAGGTCGCCCACCGGGTCACCCACCTTAAAATCGGGCATCCCGGACTGGCGGGCCCCCAGTACGTCCCCGGCCCCGCGCAACTCGAGGTCCTTTTGGGCCACTTCAAAGCCATCAGTGGTGGCGACCATCGTTTCCATCCGCGCCTTCCCCTCGTCGGTTTTAGGGTCGGCCACTAATAAGCAGTAGGATTGCCGCTTGCCCCGGCCGACCCGTCCCCGTAACTGGTGGAGCTGGGCTAAGCCAAAGCGGTCGGCGTCGTAAATCAACATCACGGTGGCGTTGGGATTGTCGACCCCGACTTCGATCACCGTAGTGGCGACCATCACCTGCACCTTGCCCGCTTGGAAGTCCTTCATGACCGCCGCTTTTTCGTCGTTATTCATCCGGCCGTGCAAGAGCCCCACTTGATAGGTGGGGCCAAAGTGTTCCTTAAACCTAGCGTAAAGGTCGGTGGCGTTTTTGACGTCCAAGTTTTCCGATTCTTCAATTAAGGGCGACACAACGTAGGCCTGAGCCCCCACCCTTAGTTGCTGATCCAAAAAGTCCAGGGCACTTTGCCCCTGGTTTCCCTTGAGCCAAGTGGTTTTAATCGGTTGGCGCCCGGCCGGTAATTCGTCGATCACCGAGACGTCCATTTCCCCGTAGGCCGTAATGGCTAGGGTCCGCGGGATTGGCGTCGCCGTCATCGCTAAGACGTCGGGGTGCTCCCCTTTTTCACGCAACTGCTGGCGTTGGTTGACCCCAAAGCGGTGCTGTTCGTCAATGATTACCAAACCGAGGTTGGCGTAATCAACCCCGTTTTGAATCAGGGCGTGGGTGCCGACGATTAAATTGACGTCACCGGCCTTGATGGCCTTGGCCAGTTGGTCATGTTGCTTAGCGGTTAAAGCCCCGGTCAACAGGGCGACCTCAACGTGGGTACCGGAAAAGACCTTCGCCAACTTTTCGGCGTGCTGGGCGGCCAGGATTTCGGTGGGGGCCATCAGGGCCACCTGGTAGCCGGCCAGGACGGCCGCCATGACCGCAATCGCCGCTACAATCGTTTTCCCGGACCCGACGTCCCCTTGCAAAAGCCGGTTCATTTGGTAAGGGGCCCGCAAGTCGCGGCAGATTTCATTGACCACCCGCTTTTGGGCCGCCGTCAACTCAAAGGGGATCGTTTTGATAAAGTCCCGTAATTCCGCGTTATCATAGAGGATCTGGAGCCCCTCTTCCTTGCGGTTCGCCCGTCGAATCGCTTGCAAGCGTAACTCAAACAAGAAAAATTCCTCAAAGGCGGCCGTTCGTTTGGCGGCTTCAGCCATCGTGGTGTCGGTGGGGAAGTGCATCTGCTTGATCATCTCACGCCGTTCCATCAGCTGGTAGCGTTGGCGCAGGCTAATTGGCAGGAGGGTCGCGATCACGTTTTGGTACTGATCAAAGGCCTGCCGGATCAGTTTCCGTAGGGTGGCCTGGCGAACGTGCTTATTGGCCGGGTAGGTTGCCCCGACTGCCTCGGCCTTACTGTCGGCAGCGACTAATTTGGTGCCCAGAATTTGCTGGCGGGGGGCGTCCCAGGTCCCCAGTACCGTGACGTCGTGGTTGGGCTCAACTTGTTGCTTTAAGTAGGGTTGGTTGAAGTACACCACGTTGACCACCCCGGCTTGCCCAACCACCAAACGAAAGGACATCCTGGAGCGCCGGTAGCCGTACCGTGACATCAGCGGCTCAGAAACCACCGTCCCCTTAACGGTTACCTTTTGCTTGTCCTTAGCCACGGTTAAATCAGTGGGGGCAAAGTCATCGTAGCGTGACGGGTAGTGGGTTAACAAATCCCCCACCGTTTTGATCCCTAGCGTGGCTAGGTTCTCCACCGTCTTGGGCCCCACACCCTTCAATTGACCAACTGAATCCTGTAGCGACCGCACGATTGCACCCCCTTAAACACCAGAAGCGGGGTTGCCGCGTGGACCACCCCGCTTTTGCGGTTAGCTATTCAACTGAGATCAGGTATGGGTAAACTGGCTGATCCCCTTCGTAAATTTGTACTTCGACTTCGTCATCGACGTCTTCGATCGCCTTGGAAATCCGTTCAGCGGCTTCCTTGGTTCCATCCTGACCGTAAAGGATGGTGACAATTTCACTGTCCTCATCTAACATGCCAACCACCATTTGGGCGGCGGCGTCTTCAATTTCCGGCGCCGTGTTGGTGATCTTGCCGTCAACGATCCCCATGTAGTCGCCTTCCTTGATCGTTTGGCCTTCGATCGTCGTGTCGCGAACGGCCACGGTGACTTCCCCGGACTTCACGTTAGCTAAGTTCGCTTCCATCGCCGTTTGGTTAGCTTCCAAGGTGGCCTCTGGGTTGTATTCAAGTAAGGAACTCATCCCCTGGGCAATCGTCTTGGCATGCACGACCTTGGTTGGAATGTTAGCCACCTGGGCAGCTTGATCGGCGGCCATGAAGATATTACCGTTATTTGGCAAGATGATGGCCTGTTTAGCCCCTGATTCATTAACGGCCTTAACCAAGTCTTCGATACTTGGGTTCATGGTTTGCCCACCGCTGATCACGTGGGTCACCCCGAGGGACTTGAACAGTTCTTGGATCCCGTTACCAGAGGCCACCGCGATCACCGCCGTTTCAAATTGCGGTTGGTCGGCCGGCTTGGCAGCCGGTGCCGACTGCTGTGCGGGCTCTTGATCGTGTTCCATGATCGATTCTTGTTGCCAACGCATGTTATCGATCTTGATCGTTTGCAGGTCCCCAAACTGAAGTCCCCAGCCTAAAACCTTATCCGGTTGCTCGGTGTGGACGTGAACCTTGACGATTTCGTCGTCATTGATTACCAGGAGTGAATCACCTAGGTCGGCTAAGTAGTTGTAGAAGGTGTCGTAATCAAACTTCTTGGTAACCGTCTTACCACGGCCAATCCGCACCATCATCTGGGTGCAGTAACCATACTTGATGTCTTCGGGGTTGAGCTTCCCTTGTGCACTCTGACGGTGGTTAACGTTAACCATTTCATCTAGGGTGGCGGCATCCGGCAGGGTGTCTTCGACTACTTGGCCAGTCAAAGCCTCTAAAAAGCCGTGCAGCACCGTTACCAGCCCCTGACCACCAGAGTCAACCACACCGACTTCCTTTAATACCGGTAAGAGCTCCGGCGTCTTTTGGAGGGCCAAGTCGGCAGCGGTAACGATTTCTTGCAGCACAATTGCTAAATCGTCTTCGCCGTTTTTGACTACGTTCAACCCCGCTTGGGCCGACTCGCGGACTACCGTCAGGATCGTCCCCTCGGTTGGCTTCATGACGGCCTTGTACGCCGTCTTTGCCCCGTTAGCGTAGGCATCCACGAAGGCCTTAGCGTCGAGGCTTTCGGCCCCTTCACAGCCCTTGGCAAAGCCACGGAAGATTTGGGATAAAATTACCCCGGAGTTCCCCCGGGCCCCCATCAACAGCCCCTTAGCCAGGGCGTTAGCTAGGTCACCAACGGCCGTGGCCGTGGCGTCCCGTTCGTACTTGGCCCCGGAGGCCATTGACATTGACATATTCGTCCCAGTATCGCCGTCCGGAACTGGAAAGACATTTAGCGAGTTGATGTAATCCGCTTGGGCCGTCAGCTTGGCGGCCGCGGCTTGCACCATCTTGCCAAATTCATGGTTTGTAATTGTTGTAACTACCAAAGTTATTGTTCCTCCCGCTCGGTCACGCTAGTCACCCAGGACGCGCACGCCCTGAACCATAATGTTCACAGAGTTGGCCGTTACCCCGAGCATTGCCTCTAAGTTGTACTTCACCTTTTCTTGCACGCTCTTGGAGACGGCGGAAATCTTGGTTCCGTAGCCGACGATAATGTACACATCGACGGCAATCCCGTTATCCTGTTGACGAATGACAACGCCCTGGTGGAAGCTGTCACGTCCTAAGATTTGGTTAACCCCATCCTTTAGCGGGTTGCGACTTGCCATTCCGACAACTCCATAGTTATCAGTGGCGGCGCCGCCAACAACCGTCGCGATGACGTCATTTGCAATGTCGATCATTCCAGCAGGAGTTTTAATCTTTACTGCCATCCAAAACGGCCTCCTTTAGTCGTTGAACTCAGTTCGTAAAATTTATATCCATCATATCTTACCATACAACGCCCCGGGCAACAAAACTAACCCGTTGGCAAGCAAAAAACGGCTGCCAAAAATTGGCAGCCGCATTTGTTAGGTTCTTAGTTAACCCGAGTCACTTTCCCTAACTTCAGGGTACGTGCTGAAACGTAAACCTTCTTCGGCTTACCATTAACTAAAATGGTGGCCTTTTGCAAGTTTGGCTTCCAGCTGCGACGACTTGAGTTAAGGGCGTGTGAACGCTTGTTACCAAACTGCGTCCGCTTGCCAGTAATAAAATCCTTAGCCATGATAACCCTCCTCTCCTCATCAAATTATTTTCTCCGCGCATCTGCGGTAACTCACCTAAATAATTTACCATAGGGGCACGGTGATTGCAACATTTTCTTTCAAGTATTTTTCCTTGACAGCTAACGGGCACCCCAATCCCGGCTCTGAATGACGGCAACCACCCCGTCTTGAAAGGAAAAGTGGTTAACCTCACCAACAAACTCGTTGCTGGACCACGAAATGGGCACCTCGGCATCAAAATTAGTGAGCCGGTACTTTTCATCTGGCAGGGTTAGGCCCTTGACGGAGGTTAAATTGACGAAGGCCAAGTACTTCATCTCCGGTAACTTCTCAATTGTATACTCACCCGGCCAGTAGTAAGTGACTTCGTTTTGCCGGTCAATTAAGCGGAGCCGGTCCAAGTAGGGCTGAAATTCCTCTAAGAGCGGGAAATAGAGGTTAGACAAAAGCTGATCCAAGCGCCCCCCGGTGGCCCCGTATATGTTAACCCGATCAGGCTGGTAGTCTAAAAAGGCCCGCTTGACCCCTAATTGGGTGTCGGTGTAGTCCTTTTCGGGGGGGAACGTCGTTAAAGAGATTCCCCGCTCCTCTAGCCGTTGCAAGAGGGGCGCCGGCGTTGAATCAAAATCACCCAGTGCCACTTGTGGTGTGATTCCGTGGTCCAACAAGAAGGTGGCGCCGTAATCAACCCCGATCCAAATCTGGTTGGCCCGCGTCCTTAGTTGGTCTAGCGGCACGAGCTCTAGGATCCCCCCGACCATGATGTTGACTTCTCTCACGACCTTACCTCCCCATCAAAAAAGGGCGTGACGGAAATCAGTGATTTCGCTGTCACGTCCCTAAGCGTTACTTCGTTGCGTCCTTGATCTTGTTGATTTGGGCCACTGGATCTTCGTTGTCAAACACAAAGGAGCCAGCTACGGCCACCGTTGCCCCCGCCTTGTAGCAGTCAACAACGGTTTGGTCGTTCACCCCACCATCGATTTCGATGTCGAAGTCGTAACCCAGTTCCTTCTTCAAAGCATCCAATTCGGCAATCTTAGCCACCGTTTCCGGCAGGAACTTCTGGCCACCAAAGCCTGGGTTAACAGTCATCACCAGCACTTGGTCCACCATGTGTAACACAGGCTTGATCATGTCAACCGGTGTTCCCGGGTTAATAACTACTTCGGCCTTGACCCCACCATTCTTGATGATTTGAAGGGCCCGGTGAATGTGTTGGGTGGCTTCGACTTGCACCCCAATGATGTCGGCACCGGCGTCAATGAAGTCCGGTAAAATGTGTTCTGGGTTTTGAACCATTAGGTGCACGTCTAAGACCATCTTAGAGATTGGCCGAATCGCCTTTACGAAGCCTGGACCGTAAGAAATGCTTGGGACAAAACTCCCGTCCATCACGTCGATGTGAAGGACTTCGGCGCCACCCTTTTCCACCATTTCAATGTCTTTTTGCAGGTTCACGTAATCAGCACTCAAAATTGACGGTGCAACTTTAATCATAATCAATTCCCTCATTTCTGATAGTTTGGTTTCTGGTTGGCAATTAACTCGTGGAACTGGAGGTAATTGTCATACCGACTGTTCATTATTTTACCATATTTAAGCGCATTCTTGACCGCACAGGACGGTTCTTTTATGTGTAAACAACCCCGAAATTTGCATTCGGGCGCGAGTGCTTGCATCTCCGGGAAGAAGTGGGGTAACTCCTCGACGGTCATTTGGAAGTCTTCGTACGACGAAAAACCTGGTGTATCAGCAATCAAGGCGTCGCCCACCTGCATCAAGCTAACCTTACGGGTGGTGTGACGCCCCCGCTTGAGGGCCTGGGAAATCTCCCCGGTCGCCAGGTTAAGATCGGGCGCCAGGTGGTTTAACAGGGTGGACTTCCCCGCCCCGGTCTGGCCCATCATGGTGACCACCTTACCGGCCAGTATCTTACGTAACTCACCTAAGGCCTCCTCACCAAACGGGGGCCGTTGGTAAAGCACCGGGTAGCCAATCATTTGGTAGCCTTTTACCACCGGCATCAGGGCGCCTGCTTCTTGATCCGACAGGAGGTCCGTTTTAGAGAAGTAAATCACCGGATCAATCCCCTGGCTCTCCAAGGCCACTAGTTGGCGGTCTAATAGGTTCGTTGACAGGTTGGGTTCCTTAACGGCAGTCACGACCACCGCTAGGTCGACGTTGGCCACCATGGGACGGACCAACTGATTCTTGCGGGGCAAGATCTTTAGGAGGTAGCCCTCCCGTTGGTTTTCCGCCTCAAACTCCACTTGGTCACCAACGACGGGCTTTAACCCCCGCTTCCGAAAGTTTCCCCGTGCCCTGGTCCGGTATAATTTTCCCCCGGACCAAATGTCATAAAAGCCACTCAGTGACTGCTGAATCGTCCCGTTTTTCACAAACGACCTCCTATCGCTTTTAGCCGGTAATGTTTGTTGCACTCATGATCGTCTTGCCGTTTCGGATCACCTTGTAGGCCCCGGTTTGACCGTTGCGCAGGGTGAACGGCACGTTGATCGTTGTTTCCTGGTTAATCGTGATGTCTTGGTATTCCATCGTTAGGTTGTGGTAAGCATCCTCAATGTAAACTTGGACCCGGTTTTCGGTCTTGCCCCCGTTACCATCAAAGGGGATGTCGATTTGGATGCTAGTGGTTTTCAGTTGGGTCCCCGAACTTGCAATCACCACCGTCAGGGTGTCCCCCTTAGCTAAACGACTCCCCGCCTTGGGAGTTTGGCTAATGACCTTGTTGGCCGCTACCGTGGTTGATTCCTGTTGGGTCACCGTCAGTTGTAGGCCATGCTTGCTAGCGTAGTCTTGAACGTCGGTAATGTCCTCGTTTTTAAAGTTAGGAATCTTATAAGTTTGTTTCCCGGCCGATACGGTTAGGGTAATCACGTCTTGGGCCGGGTGAACCACCGTTCCCGAGCTCACCGATTGACGAATGATTTGCCCTGCGCTAACGGAAGAGGAATACTCCTTTTTAATCCGTACGGTAAATCCTTTGGCCCGTAAGCTTTCGGCGGTCCCTTGGTAGTCGTTGCCGACCAGGTCGTCCATTGTCCACTTCTTCATCCCGTTGGATAAGATGACGTTCACTTCACGACCATAACGGGCCTTGCTGGCACCATCAACGGCGACAATCCGATTTTTGGCCACTGACGAGGATGTTTCCCGGGTTATATTTCCCAAGCGCAGGTGCTTTTTAGCTAACGCCTTGGTCGCCTGAGCGGTCGTCATCCCGGTCAGGTCCGGCACGGTTACTTCACGGTTGAAATACCACCCCGAACCCAGTAGACCTGCTAAAATAATCGTCAGTAGGCTCACCCACAACCCCCGGCGCCGTTTCTTTTTCGGGACAGGCGGCTGTTCTGGAGCCGTCTCTTGTTGTTCAGGGGCTTCTTTTGCTTCCGGCTCCTGCTTAGTTTTGGCCGCCGCTTCCTTGATTTGGCGGTAATCCAAGACCTTAGTTTCCTCATCCCCTGGGTCTGCTAAGACCAGTGGTGCCTCGTTGGCTCGCTCCGGAGTCAGGACCGTTTTCAAGTCCTTGGCCATCTCTTCGGCGGAACCATAGCGCTGGGCGGGGTCCTTGGCGGTCGCCCGGTAGACGACGTTTTCCAGTGACTGGGGAATCGCCGGGTTCGCCTGGCGTACCGAAGGAACCCGGTCCCGAAAGTGCTTTAGCGCAATTGAAACCGCGGTTTCCCCTTCAAAGGGCACCTTGCCAACTAATAACTCGTACAGGATAATCCCGAGTGAGTAGATGTCCGAACGCTTGGTGGCAATCGAGCCCCGCGCTTGTTCGGGCGATAAGTAATGGACCGAACCTAACAGGGTATTCGTCTGGGTTAACGAATTCCCCGAGCTGGCCGTCGCAATACCAAAGTCAGTAATTTTAATGTTTTGTTGATCGTCAATTAAGATATTTTGGGGCTTGAGATCACGGTGAATAATTCCCTGGGCGTGGGCCGCTTCAACGGCAGCCAGCACCTGTTCCATAATGTTAACCACTTGGGGGAGCGGAAGGGGGTAGTGCTGCTTAATGTACGCCTTGAGGTCCATCCCCTTGACGTATTGCATTACCATGTATTGCATTCCGTGGTCTTCTCCCACGTCGTAAACCCCAACAATGTGGGGATCATTAAGTTGGGTTGCCGCTAAAGCCTCGCGGTGAAAGCGGCGCTGCGTGTTGGGATCATCCCGCAGATCAAGCCGTAATAATTTAACCGATACATCCCGGTCTAAAACCAGGTCGTGGGCCAAGTAGACATTGGCCATTCCGCCCTCACCAAGGGGACGGATGATCCGGTACCGGTGATTTAGCTCGTATCCGGGTTCCATCTGTTATTTCTCCTGGTCGTTTTGGCTAATTAAAACGGTGACGTTATCGTTGCCGCCGGCCGCGTTGGCCAGCTTGATCAGGTCGGCACACTTATCTTCTAAAGACTCGTGTCCCGCTAAAACGGCTGCAATCTGATCACCTTCGACCATTTTGCTCAGGCCATCCGTACACAACAGTAGTTGATCATTTTCCCCGAGTTCAAAGGAATTGACGTCGATTTCAGCGTCAGTTGAGATTCCAATTGCCCGGGTAATAATGTTATTTTGCGGGGAATGTGCGGCCTCTTGTTCCGTTAAGTCACCGTTTTTGACTAGTTCATTGACGAGGGAGTGATCGACGGTGATTTGGGTCAACAAATCCTGGTGGAAAATATAACCCCGGCTGTCACCAATATTGGCGACCACGGCAACGTTATCAATCAGGATTGCCGCAACCATCGTCGTTCCCATCCCTCGGTAGTTAAGATTTGAATTTGCTTTATTTAAAATTAATTTGTTAACCAAGCGGACCTTATCCCGAAACCACGCCTTAGCGGTGCGGACGGTTTTAGGTGCCTCCTGGGTGAAGTAACGACCGAGCGCCGCTACCGTTTCTTCAGCAGCGACGTTGCCCCCATTATTGCCCCCCACTCCATCAGCGATAACCACTAATTGGAGGTTTGGCGCAGCAAAAAAATTATTAACCCGGTCCTGATTTTCGGACCGTTGTTGACCGATATCTGATTGAAATGCAGTCTCCATGAGTTTCTTTTTCCCCTTCTACTGAACTCGTTGAAGGTTACTAATAAAGAAACCATCAGAGCCGTAGTCACTCGGCAACAGGGTGAGCGTCTGGGCTTGGCGGTTGTCCTTCAACATACGTGCGGTGGTGGTTTTTTGTAACCGGAAGTTGGGGTGGTGCTTTAAAAATTCGGCCACCGTCTCGTCATTTTCCTGACGAAGGATCGTGCACGTACTATAGGTAATTATACCGCCCTTTTTGACTTTTGTGGCCACCGAATCCAAAATTGCCCCCTGAATTTGGTGGAGACGTTGGCTGTCGCCCAGTTGCTTATCGTAGCGAATCTCCGGTTTCCGCCGTAAAAGTCCCATCCCCGAACACGGTGCATCAACCAAGATCTGATCAAAGAACTGATCGGCAAATTCCTGGCCAACCTGGCGAGCGTCGAGTTGGCGGGCGAAGACCCGGTCGTCAACCCCCATCCGTTGCGCGTTCTTTTCGATTAAGCCCACCTTATGCCGGTGGATGTCTAAGGCGTAGACCTCCCCGTCAGTTAAGGCCTCCGCAATTTGAACGGTTTTACCCCCCGGAGCGGCACAGGCGTCCAAGACCCGTTCGTGACCGGTCAGGTGCATGCTTTCCACGGCTAACATGGCGGATTCGTCTTGAATCGTTACCACCCCGTTTTTAAAGGCCGCCGTTTTTAACACCGCCCCCTTAGTAACCACTAAGCCATTTTGGGCGACCTCAGATGGTTTGGTTTCCACCCCCGCTGACCTTAGCAGTGCTTGGGCTTCTTCGACCGTGGCCTTGGCCCGGTTAACCCGTAGGCTGATCCGTGCCGGTTCGTTAATTACCTTAGCAAGCGCCTCCGTTTGGGCCAGCCCATACTGAGCGACCAATTCGTCAACCAGCCAGTCCGGCAGGGAGGCTTGGATGGCCAACCGCTGCTTGGGGTCCTCAATTTTTTCAACGTCGGCCACTCCGTTCCTCAGAATTGCGTGCAAAACCCCGGTCACAAAGCGACGAACCCCAGGGTTCCCCCGCCGCTTAGCAATTTCGATCGCCTCATCGGTAGCGGCAAAGTTGGGTACCCGATCCAGGTACTGGTACTGAAAGAGGGTCATTAACAAAAGGGTTTTGACCCAAGGGCGCACCTTTTTGCCGGCGATAAAGGGGGAAAGCCAGTAGTCTAAGGTCCGTTGGTGCTGTAGAGTTCCGTACACTAAGGCTGTTACTAGGCGGCGATCAGCGCCCGATAATTGCCCGCTTTCTAAGGCCTGGTTCAACTGGAGATTTGAATAGGCCCCCGACGTGCGGACCTTATCTAGCGTCGCCAGGGCGATGGCCCGGGCCCCCGTTAATTGTGCTTGTTTCTTAGTCATTGTTAATCGCTTGTACTCCCGGCTTTAAATTTTGGTGGCCGTTTAAGTAATCCGTAATGTCCATCTTGGGCTTTCCGGCTGGCTTAAGGCTGTTAATCTGGTAAGTCGTCCCCGCTCCGGCCGCTATAATCAGGGCGTGTTTTTCCACCCGCACCACCTGGCCCGGTTGCAGATCAGTCGTTTCCGTTAGCGGGGTCACGTCGTAAACCTTAGTTCGTAGGCCATCAATCACCATGTTACCAACCGGGGCTGGGCGCAACCCCCGAACGAGGTCATCAATTCGGTCGGCCGGGAGCGTGAAATCAATCGTTTCTTGTTCGCGGGTGATGTTTGGTGAAAAGACAACCTGGCTTTCGTCTTGTTTGACCGGGGTGATATCGCCGGCGAGCAACTTAGGCAGGGTATCTAACAAAAGGTCGCGCCCCAGTAGTGATAGCTTTTCAAACATCGTCCCGGTATCGTCTTGCTTGGTAATTGGTAAACTAGCCTGGCTGATGATATCGCCGGCGTCCATCTTCTTAACCATGTACATGATTGTGACCCCGGTCTCGGTGTCCCCGTTCATCACGGCGTATTGAATTGGCGCCCCACCCCGGTACTTAGGTAACAAGGAACCGTGAACGTTAATGGCCGCAACCTTAGCGGCGGCGAGTAGCTTGTCCGGCAAGAATTGACCAAAGGCCGCCGTGATAATCAGGTCCGGTGCTAGTTCAATCACCCGGTCCATTTCGGGGCTGTGATTAATTTTTTCGGGGGTCAAAACCTCAATTCCGTTTTCAAGGGCTAGTTCCTTAACCGGAGTGGCCCGTAATTCGCGCTTGCGTCCCACCCGACGATCAGGTTGGGAAACAACGGCTAGTATTTGGTAGTCTTCGCTATCGATGAGGGCCTTCAAAATTGGGACCGCAAACTGGGGGGTCCCCATAAAAACAATTGATTTCATTGGCGTGGTTTCCTTTCTACATCTACAAGAAGTACTGGGGATCCGGGTCAATCATCACCTGGGTCTCCCGGTCAAACTGTTGCTGGGCCCCTTCCATGATCGCGGTTAAGCGAGCATGGAGGGCCGGATCGTGACGGTACTTGATCACAATTTGGTAATAGTAACGGTTTTTCAAGCGGGCAATTGCCCGGGGGGTGGGGCCTAAAATGATCGTTTGCGAATCCAACTGCCCCACCAACTCCTGGCGAACCGCTTGCATCACCCGGGCGGCCATCTGCTCATCGGGGTGGCTGCCCATCACCCGGACCGTGTAATAATACGGCGGGTAGGCGCCGAGTTTGCGCAGGTTCATCTCCTGGACGAAGAAGCGCTCGTAATCGTGGGCCCGCGCCAGTTGGATCACGTAATTATCCGGGTTGAAGGTTTGAATCACCACTTGGCCGGCCTCATCGGCACGTCCGGCCCGCCCGGCCACCTGCGCTAGGAGGTCAAAGGTGCGCTCAGAGGACCGAAAATCGGGTAAATCCAGCCCCGTGTCGGCGTTTAAGACCCCCACCAGGGTCACCCCCGGGAAATCTAACCCCTTGGCGATCATTTGGGTCCCCAATAGGATGTCGGCCTCGTGGTTACCAAACTTAGTTAGTAATTTCTCGTGCATCCCCTTTCGGCGGGTAGTATCAACGTCCATCCGGATGATCCGAGCGGTTGGCAGGTAGGTTTGCAATTCGGCTACCGCCTTTTCGGTACCGGTCCCGTAGTAGCGGATTCGGTGGCCCTGGCAGTTCGGACAGGTGTTGGGGATCCGCTCCTCGTGACCGCAATAGTGACACTTTAGGCTCCGGCTATCCATGTGCAGGGTCAACGAGATATCGCAGTTGGGACACTTAGGAACGTAACCGCAGTCCCTACACATCACAAAGGAGGAAAAGCCCCGCCGGTTAAGCATTAGGATGCTTTGCTGCCCCTTATTAAGCCGGTCGGTCAACAAGTTCAAGAGCGGCAACGAATAATTAGTCTCCCCCCGCGCTTGAACCTCTCTTTTCATATCGACCACTTGGATCGGCGGCAGGGGGCGTTGGTTAACCCGGTGGAGCAAGGTTAAGCGGTGGTATAACCCGGTCGCCGCCCTGGCCCGGCTTTCTAGGCTCGGGGTTGCCGATCCCAAGACGAGCGGGGCGTGATGGTAAGCAGCTCGCCACTTAGCAACGTCGCGGGCGTGATAACGGGGGGCGTCGTCTTGTTTGTAAGACGACTCGTGCTCCTCATCCATAATGATCAAACCAACGTTGTCTAGGGGGGCAAATACAGCTGAGCGCGCCCCCACCACCACTTTCGCCTCGCCACGCTTGATTCGGCGCCATTCGTCATAGCGTTCCCCGTTGGAAAGGCCCGAATGCAGGACCGCGACTTGTTTACCAAAGCGGCCCCGCACCCGGCTGACGATTTGCGGGGTTAGTGAAATTTCTGGCACCAACATCAGGGCGCTGCGCCCGTTAGCTAAGGCCCGTTCAATTGCCCGCAGGTAAACCTCCGTTTTCCCCGAACCCGTCACCCCCTGCAACAGGAAAGTTTCGGCGGTTCGTTGATCGGTGGCCTGGTTAATCCTTTTCACCGCCTGGGCCTGCTCCTGATTTAGGGTCAGCGGGGCAGTTGGTGACGTAGGCAGCGCCCCACTGGGATCGCGGTAAACTTCTGCTTGCCCCTTTTTGAGCCAACCCCGCTTAGCCCCGGTCGTAAAGGTAGCCGCCGAAAGGCCACTCTCTTCTTGGGCTTGCTTGAGTGGCACGGTTTTCCCCGCTAAGCTTTGCAAGTAATCCAATAGATTCCGCTGGGCGTGGGCGTTTTTTAACACCCCTAGTCGCTCCCCTTCGTAATCATCAAAGGACAGCGTTGGGGTAATGGTGGTGATTTGTTTAGCCCGGGCCCGGTCGTGAACCCGATAGTCAATTACCACCTTACCCGCTCGCCGTAGCCTCATCAACTGACTCAGTGCCAGGGGATCAGTTTGAACTTTGGCAAGGTCTAATTCATCCTGATCGGCAAACAGGGCGAGCCTCGTTTGCTCATCAACTTCATCGACCAAGCGAACCAACCGTGTCATCTGGGCCTTTAAGAGGCTCGGTAACATGGTATAAAAGGCCGTGATTTTAAAGGCGTAGGTTTGATCGGCCAACCAACCCGCCAGTTTCAGTAGCTCGTCATTTAAGACCGGGCTTAGGTCCATCACCCCAGCGAGGTCCTTTAAGTCACCGTCAAATTCACCTGGTTGGTCAACGGCGACCACAAACCCTTGGACCTCCCGGCTTCCCCGCCCAAAGGGGACCATCACTCGCATCCCCGGTTGCACTTGACGCTCGAGGCGTTCGGGCACCCGGTAGGTGTAGGGGCGGTTGGTCTGCATCGTTGGAACATCAACTATGACTTGAACGAGTTCCGCCATTTGTTTTTCCCCCCCAATCGTTGACCAATCAGCGCTACCAGTCGCTTTGCCACCGCCGCTTTACTAAGCTTGGGCCAAGTCTGGGGTGCCTGATCGGCCGCCAAAATGGTGACCTGGTTGGTATCGGCCCCAAAGCCACTGCCCACCTTGGTCACCTCATTAGCTACGATCAAATCGGCGTTTTTCTTCTTTAACTCCGCCATGCCGTTTTCGACCAGGGCGGTTGTTTCGGCGGCAAACCCCACCACCAGGCGGTGCCCCTTCTTTTGCCCCATTGTCTTCAAAATATCCGGGGTCTTCACCAGTTTCAGGATCAGCTCCCCGTGGGCATCCTTTTTGATCTTTTGGTCACTGACCGCTTCCATGCGAAAGTCGGCCACCGCCGCCGCCATTACGAGGGCGTCCGCCCCTTCAAAAGCCTGATCAACGGCCGCCAACAACTCCTCGGTGGTTTCAACTTGGCGAACAGTGATTCCGGCGTCGTTTGGCAAGTCGACACTCACGCTGCCAACAATCAATTCCACCTGGGCCCCCTGGTTAGCAGCTGCTTTTGCAATCGCAATTCCCATCTTACCGGAGGAACGGTTGCCGATAAAGCGAACCGGATCCAGTGGCTCGCGGGTTCCCCCCGCCGTCACCACCAAGCGCTTACCCGCTAAGGCGTTTCCGGTGGTTAAAAACTCCGCAACCCAAGCGATAATGGTGCTAACCTCGGGCATCCGTCCCATGCCGGTGTAACCCTCCGCCAACATCCCATCGGCGGGTTCTAAGAAGTGAACCCCATCAGCCAGCAGTTGGGTAACGTTTCGTTGCGTAGCTGGGTTTTGCCACATGTGTGAATTCATGGCCGGCACCACCAGACGCGGGGCCTGGGTCGCTAACAGGGCGCTGGTGACCGCATCATCAGCCAGCCCCGCCGCCATCTTAGCAATTACATCCGCACTAGCCGGCACCACCAAGGCCAAGTCGGACCAGTCGGCTAAGTGAACGTGAGGGATTTGCCCCTCTTCGCTCATTTCCCAGAGGTCATCAACGACCGGGTGGTGCGTCAAAGAAGCCAGGGTGGCGGGACCAACAAACTGCTCCGCCGCTTTTGTTTGGGCCACCCGCACCTCGTGACCAGCGCGCTGAAGCTCCCGCACCACGCTTACTGCCTTATAAGCCGCAATGCTTCCCGTTAGGTATACCGCAATCCTTGCCATCCTGTCTTCCTCCTTAAAATAAAAAGCGACCCGGGATCCCCCTGGCCACTTTTCCCGGTTCACCCGGTCATTAATCTTGTAAGTCTTCGTGTTGGTCGGGGTCGATCGTTACCAATCCCGCTTCGATTTCTTCCAGCGCCATCCCAACGGACTTGTTGGAGTCATAGTGGTCCAACAAGAGCGGCTTGTCGCCTTCTAAGCTGACCGTTTCGCCAGCCTTATCCGGGTGGGCCGCCCGCCACTTATCGATCCGGTACTTGTCGATTTCGTGGGCCCGCTTGCTAGCCAACATGATTAGTGAGTAACGGGAGTCAACCCGCTCTAATAGCTTATCAACGGATGGAAATAAGATCATTTCATCGATTCTCCTAACATTTCTAAGTAGTCCGGCATCACGCGCCGCACCCGTAACCGTTCGCTACGGATGATTTCTTTAACTTTTTCAACGGCGTTTGGAACCTCGTCGTTAACCACCGCATAGTCGTAATTTTGCATCATTTCGATCTCACTAAAGGCCTTCTTGATGCGCTTGTTAATTACTTCCATGCTGTCGGTTCCCCGGTGAATTAGACGTTGCTTTAATTCCATTAGATCAGGTGGGGTTAGGAAAATGAAGACGCCGTTTGGGCTCTTGGAACGAACTTGCATCGCCCCGTTAACTTCAATTTCCAAAAAGACGTCTTTACCGGCATCTAAGGTATCATTAATCCATTTTAATGGCGTGCCGTAATAATTGTCAACATACTTGGCGTACTCAAGCATTTCGCCGGCCTGGATTTTTTGTTCAAACTCCTCTTTGGAAACAAAGAAGTAGTCCTTGCCATTGACTTCTCCCGGCCGCGGCTTGCGCGTCGTCATTGAAATTGAATACTGAAAGTCGTTTCCCGGTTGGTCAAAGATGGCTTTACGCACCGTTCCCTTACCAACTCCGGATGGTCCCGAAAGGACAATCAACATTCCTCGCTTTGTCATATTTGCTCTTACCCCTAACCTTTTTTAAAAGTATTGGATATATGATACCACACTTTGCCCACCTGCCGGGGCGTCAATGGCGAATTCTCGCCACCATTTTATAAATACGAACAAATGATCGATTTTGCCCTTGCCTTTTTGAACGTCCGTTCGTATAATATAGTCACAAACAAATGTTCGGAGGGAAGCACGATGCAAATTCAAAAGCGTTCTTTAATTAACCGGGGGACCGCCCTTTGGTCTTCTTTATTTGAAACCCCTCAGCAAGCCCAACCAGTGGAACCACGGGTTCTTCCCGTTCAACCCCTCTTTCAGCGGCGGCAATTCCTCGCCCGGGCCATTGAGGAGCACCGGGAGGTCTTCGTTCAACTAATGCCGGTCCACACCGATGGTCAAATCACCAACGTTCGCGGTCACTTATCCCAACTCCGTGTCGGTCAATACGTCATCCAAACCGGTAACCTTTCTTACTTCTTTGAACTCCCCCAGCTTCGCTACATCGCAGGCTAGATTTTTACCTATACAAGAATACAAAAACGGCTAAGAGAAACCCTACTTTCTCTCAGCCGTTTTTTTGTTCACACCAAGGAGAACGGTCCCGTTAGTCCTGGGCCTTTTGCTTAGCCATCGTTAACAATTCCGACGCGTGCTCGCGAGCAAGCTTGGTGATCGTATCACCCGCCAGCATCCGGGCCAACTCTTCAACCCGTTGGTTAGTGTTTAACGGCGTTACGCTAGTCGTGGTCCGTTGGTCGTGCACCCGTTTTTGGATTAAGAGGTGGTGTTGGGCAACCGCCGCCACCTGTGGTAAGTGAGTAATGCAAAGGACCTGTGAGCCCTCGGCAATCAAGCGAATCTTATCGGCAATGGCTTGGGCGACCCGCCCGGAAACCCCGGTATCGACTTCGTCAAAGATGATGCTAGTAACCCCTTCGCCCTGGGCAAAGATCGTCTTTAAGGCCAGCATCACCCGGGAAAGTTCCCCCCCGGAGGCAATCCGGGCCAAGGGTCCCATTGCCTCACCAGGGTTGGTTTGAATGTAGAATTCAACCTGATCGATCCCGGTGGCAGAGAAGACCGGCTTCTTGGTTTTGGCAAAGTTCACTTCAAAAACCGCCTTATCCATGTACAGTTCCTTTAGTTGGGTGTGAACCTGCTTGGCTAATTTGCGGGCCGCCGTTTGCCGCACTTGACTCAGGGCGTTCCCTTGGTTTAACAAATCGGCCTGGACCGCATTTAACCGCTCTTCCAAATCGGAACCTGAATCGGCCGCGGCCTCCATATCGGTAAGCTCTTCTTTGATCTGGTCGTAGTACGCCAAAACGTCGGCTAAGCTTTCACCATACTTGTGCTCCAAGTCGGCAATCGTCGCTAAGCGGGCGTTGATCGTGGCCAGTCGCTCCTCATCAAACTCGAGGCTATCCAACTGGTGGCCAGCTTGGTTGGCAACGTCTTGCAGTGAATAGTAGGCGTCGGAAAGGGACTGGGCCAGGTCATCGTATTCGGGATCGAAGGGCGCAATCTCTTGGGCTGCATTCATGATGGTGGCGACCTGGTCTAAGACCGGCGCCTCTTCGTCATCGTTCAACACCCCAACCACCTGCTGGAGGGTGGTGGCGATCTGTTGGAAGTGTTCCAGTCGCTCACGTTCGGCGATTAATTCATCTTCTTCGTCGGCCCGCAAGTCGGCGTCACCAATTTCTTTAACTTGGTAGCGCAACATGTCGAGGCGCTGGGCCCACTGTTGCTCGTTGGCCTTCTTTTGGTTAACCGCCGCCTCCAAACGCCGGTACTCTTGGTACTGCTCTTGGTACGACGCTAGTAGGGGCTGAACCTTAGCGTTAGCAAACTGGTCGAGCATTCCTAAGTGCGCCTCCGGGCGTAAGAGCAACTGGTGCTCATTTTGACCTTGGATATCAACCAGCCCGCTTCCTAATTGCTTAAGGGTGGCGGCGTTGACCAAGGTCCCGTTAACCCGGATCGTGTTCCGCCCGCTACGGTGGATTTCACGGGAAATAATCAAGGCCCCGTCGTCGTGGCTGATTCCTAGCTCATCTAATTGGGCGACGTAACCCGGCAGTTTGGGAATTTCAAACTGCCCTTGCAAGGAGAGCTTCTCTTCTCCCTTGCGGATGAACTCCTGGGACCCCCGTCCCCCGGCCAGTAGGCTAACGGCATCAATGATAATTGACTTTCCGGCCCCGGTTTCCCCGGTCAAGACCGTCATGTGGTCGTCAAACTCCAGGGATAGGTGGTCAATAATCGCCAAGTTGTCGATCGTTAACTCTTGTAACACACTCTTTCCCCCGCTTCCTAACGAAGACTATCAATCCGTTCTTCAAATTCCGCGGCGGCCGTTTGGGATTGGCAGACCACCAAAACGTTGGCGTCATCACCAATCGCCATAAAGACCTCCGGGAACTTAAGGGAATTGACTAACAGCGCCATTAACGGTCCGTGCCCCGGCTGCATAACCAACCCCACCATTCGGTCACTGCGCTTTAGCTCCACCAAGTTGCTCTTGATCGTCGCCGTCAGTTGCGCTTCTTTATCCTCTTGGTGATAGTTAGGGAGGCTGTAGTGGTAGCCGCCGTGGGTCGACGGCACCTTAATCAACTTCATTTCTTTGATATCCCGCGAAATCGTCGCTTGGGTAACCTGAATGCCCGCTTCCCCCAAAAGGCGGACCAAATCATCCTGACGCTCAACATCGTTTTCTTCAATGATTTGCTGAATTTGGCGTTGCCGATCGACCTTTTTCATTGCACGTTCCTCCTTAGCTATTTAACTCCGCGTACGCGGCGTCAATAACGTGGTTAATATCAATCTCGGGAGCAATTTGAGCGGGACCCGTAGCCAACTTAAGGTGCGCCAAGAATTCGACGTTCCCTTGCCCCCCCTTAATCGGTGAGTAGTCCAGTCCTAAGACATCAAAGCCATCCGCGGCCATGAAGGACAAAACCCGCGTCAAAACCTCCTCGTGAACCTTACGCTCGCGAATGATCCCATGTTTTCCGACGTGTTCCTTACCGGCTTCAAACTGGGGCTTGATCAGCGCCACCACTTCGCCACCAGGGGTGAGGATCTGAGCCAGCGGGGGTAGGATCATCGACAGTGAAATGAAGGAGACGTCAATTGACGCAAACTCCGGCTGCCCCGCCGTAAAGTCCTCTTTTTTCGAGTAGCGGAAGTTGGTTTGTTCCATCACCACCACCCGGGGGTCATCCCGCAGCTGCCACACTAACTGGTTGGTCCCCACGTCAAGGGCGTAGGAGCGCTTAGCCCCGTTTTGCAACATGACGTCGGTAAAGCCCCCCGTCGAACTCCCAATGTCTAAGACCACCTTGTTTTCAACGCTGATCTTAAATACTTGGAGGGCCTTAGCAAGCTTCAGTCCCCCCCGTGACACGTAGGGCATCTTCTTGCCCTTCATGTGTAAGGTAGTGGTGACGGGAATCTTTTGCCCCGGTTTATCGAGGCGCTCGTTGTTGAGCCCCAAAATTTCGCCGGCCATTACCGCCCGCTTGGCTTGTTCACGCGAATCAAACAATCCCTGTTTGACTAAGAGAATGTCCACCCGTTCTTTTTCCATATTTTACCCCTAGATGCGATAGTACGCTAAAAAATCATCCAAAATTACAGTCTCTTTACCAGTCAGGCGCCCCAGTTCGGCCGCGGCGCCCCGGGCGGTGGTTAAGGCCGCCTCTAATTCCCCTTTGGCCCCCGCTAAGCCTAACAAGCCCGGGTAGGTGTTTTTTTGCTCAGCTTGGTCCTTATGGGTCGCCTTGCCCATTTCCGCCGTGGTCGCCGTCACATCTAAGATGTCATCGTAGATCTGAAAGGCCAACCCGTAAGCTTCGCCAAAGGTGGTTAAGCAATCAAGCACCGCCGTTTCTTGTTCCGCAATCAAGCCCCCGGCTAAAACAGCGTAGCGCAAGAGGGCGCCCGTCTTTTGCCGGTGAAGCTTCTTTAACTGGGCCAAAGATAACTCCTGGCCGGTGGCTGACACATCGGTGGCTTGTCCCGCTACCATCCCGGCTGGCCCCGCCGCCTTAGCTAATTCTTGAACCAGCCGCAAGCGAACTGGCGCTTTTAACTGGTTATCACTAACCCACTCAAAGGCGAGGGTTAATAACCCGTCCCCAGCCAAGGTGGCTACCCCCGGGCCATAAACCCGGTGGTTAGTTGGCTTCCCGCGACGAAGGTCATCGTTATCCATGGCTGGTAAATCGTCGTGGATTAACGAGTAGGTGTGGATCAGCTCCAAAGCACAAGCCGCCCGCACCAAGTCGTCATCAATGGTCTTTCCCAGCAGTTCGGCAACCGCAATCGTTAGGGTGGGCCGTAGTCGCTTGCCCCCTGCTAACAGGGAATAGGCCATACTCTTTTCCAGGAGCGGCTGATCGCAAGCGCCGGCTAGGTGGGTCGCCAAGTAGTCATCAACCACGGCCACTAGTTCTTGTAACTGCCGTGCCATTAGAAAACGTCCCCATCCAAGAATTGCGACTTGTAGCCCTGGTTTTGCACCCCGTTATTTGAAACGTCATCGCCCTTTTCTTCGGCCGGGTGCAGCTGCCCATTTTCGTCCATCATCTGGGCTAGGGTCGTTTCGGCTTCATTAAGTTGCCCCTTCAGGTCGTTAGAAAGGGTCATCCCCTCCTTAAATAGTTCAATCGAGTCGTTAAGCGACACGTTGCCTTGTTGGAGCTTGGTGACGATTTCTTGTAGTTTCGCTAGTTGTTCTTCAAAGCTCTTTGGTTGACTTGCCATTAGTTGTTCCCCTTTTCAATTTTGGTAACCGTTACTTGGGCTTGGCCCTGTTCAAACTTAACCGTCGCCTCGTCACCAACCGCCAGTTGGTCAACGCCCGCCACCACTTGTTCATCCTTGGTGACCAAAGCAAAGCCACGCCCTAACACCTTGAGCGGACTCAGGGCATCCAGCTGCTTTATTAACGTGTCTAAGCGTTGCGCTTGCCCCCGTTGGTAGTTTTGGGTGGCCTGAAGTAGCAAGTTAGTTGAAGCCCGGCGCCCCTCTTCTAAGCGAATCAAGCGGCCCCGCTCTTCTTCCAAGTGCCCGCGCATTCCGGCACGCAGGCCCTGTTGCAACCGGGCTAATTGCATCTGTTGCTTAGCTAGCTGGACCCGCGGCGAGTGATGCTCCAAGCTGGTTTGCAGCTCTTGAACCCGCCGGCTCCTGGACGCTAGCAGTAACCGGGCCCCGCTCTGCAGTCGGCCAGTTAGTTCATCGACTTGTTGGACCTGGCGTTCGTACAAGCGCTCAGGTTGCTTCAAAAAGTAGCTTTCGGTCAGGGCCAAGAGGCGTTGTTTTAGGTTCGCCAGTTGTCTCTTTTCGGCGGTATACAGCAGGGTTTGTTCCCTTTCCACTTCGGCAATGACGTCGGCCAGGGGCCACTTGGTCACCGCCTCGGCCGCAGCCGTTGGGGTCGCCGTCCGTACGTCGGCCACCAAATCGGTAATGGTCGTGTCGGTCTCGTGGCCAATCGAAGAAATTACCGGTAGGTTGGCCTGGTTGATCGCCCGGGCCACCACCTCTTCGTTAAACGGCCACAGGTCCTCTAAAGAACCACCCCCGCGGGCCACAATCACGGCATCGTAATCGTTAGCGTCGCTGACCCGCTTAATCTGGGCGGCGATCTCACCGGCCGCTTGTTCCCCTTGCACCCGGGTCGGGTAAAAAACAAGTTGAACTAGGCGGTTACGGCGCCGGACGGTGGTAATGATGTCGTGCTTGACGGCCGCATCGTTAGACGTTACCACCGCGATCCGCTTGGGGAAGGGGCGCACCGTTTTTTTCGGTCGGTCAAAGAGCCCCTCTTGGCGCAGTTTCTTGTACAACTGCTCAAACTGCACCTGCAGGGTCCCGACCCCGGTCACTTCCATCGCCTCGGCGTAGAGTTGGTAATTACCACGGGCTTCGTAGACGGACAGGCGTCCCCGAATGATCACCCGCATCCCGTTTTCCGGCGTGAACTTAACCTTGGCAAAGGCACTTTGAAACATCACCACGGAAAGCTGGAACTTCCCATCGGCTTGATCGTCTTTTAAGGAGAAGTACTGGTGGGTTTTACGCAGGCGAAAGTCGGTCAACTGCCCAACCACGTAAACGTTACGGTTCAGGTAGGGATCGGCATCAAACTTGCGCTTCACGTACTTGGTAAGTTGGGCCACCGTTAAACAGTTCTTCTCCGCGATCATTTATTCTTCACTCCACTCTGCTAAGTCTACGGTTTGGGCCATCAAGCTAGCGATCGTCATTGGTCCCACCCCTCCCGGTACCGGGGTAATCAGGCTAGCCTTTTCCTTCACGTTTTCAAAGTCAACGTCTCCGCACAGGCTACCATCTTCTAAGCGGTTAATCCCCACGTCAATCACCACGGCGCCCTCTTTGACGTCTTGGGCCTTAACGAACTGGGGGTGACCAATCGCCACGATTAAGATGTCGGCGTGCCGCATGTAAAATTCTTCGTCCTTGGTGTGGGCCGACAGCATCGTTACCGTTGCGTTCCGGTTCTGCAAGAGTGATTGCATCGGCTTACCGACCAGGATCGAACGTCCCATTACCACCACGTCCTTGCCATCCAGGTCAACGTTATAGTGATCAAGCATCTTTAACACCCCACGTGGCGTACAAGAGACCGGGTATCGCTTGTCGGGATCGTCATTATAGAGCCGGCCAACGTTATAAGGGTGGACACCATCCACGTCCTTTTCCGGAATAATCGCGTTGTCGAGCGCTTTTTCATCGAAGTGCTTCGGTAAGGGCGATTGGACCAAGATGGCGTGAATACTCGGGTCGTTGTTTAACTCCTGTACACAGGCCATAACCTCTTCTTGGCTGGCATCGGCCGGGAAGGTCTTTAACACCGACTTCATCCCGAGCTTTTCGGCCTTGCGGTGCTTGTTGCGGGTGTAGATGGCGCTAGCCGGGTCATCACCGACTAAGATCACGGCGATTCCCGGGGTGATCCCCCGCTTTTTTAACGCCGCTACCCGAGTCGCAGTTTCTTCGTTTAGCTGCTTGGCTAATTGCTTGCCGTCAATTAATTCTACCATGGTAAATGGTTCCTCCCTCACTGTGGTTACTTTCTGATTAATGTTCGGATTATGATGTGAGATTAACAACTAGCTCCCACCAAAGTTCCGTTTTTACCATGGACTGATTTTAACACGCCCGACCAGTGCTTGAAAATAAGAAAAGGGCGCCTTGCTAATCGCTTGGCTCCCCTCTCCCTAGTTACTAGTGGTTTTCGGCCCCCCAATGTGGCCCAACACCCCGTTGATAAACTTACGCGATTTATCATCGCTAAATTTCTTCGTCATTTCCAGGGCTTCATCAATGGCCACGGCCACTGGGACGTCATCAACGTACTTCATTTCGTAAAGGGCCAAGCGTAGGATGATTAAGTTCGGCTTTTCCACCCGCGAAAGGCTCCAACCCGCCGCTAGTGAGCCTTCAATCTCTTGGTCAAACTCGGCTTGGTGTTCACTAACCCCAGTTACCAGCTCTTCCAAGTAGGCCGGCACCTCTTCTTGAGGAGCGAGGGGAAGGAGCTCCTTGTATAATTGCTCCCGGTCAACCTCTGGGTCCGAGGCCATGGCAAACAAGGTCTGGAAGGCCACTTCCCGGATTTTGCGTCGTTTAAAAGTCACTAATCTTCACCATCTTCACTTTCTTCTTGTCCGAATAAATTATCAGGGTCGACAACCTGTTCTTCTTTTGGCGTTACCACCCCTTGAACGTGAACGTTGACTTCGCTCACCGTCAAGTCGGTCATCAGGGCCACTTGTTGGGTAACCTTATCCTGGATTTCAGCCGCCACTTTCGGTAGTTGGGCACCATAATCGAGGTAAACGTCGACGTCAATGGCCAGGGTTTGGTCGTCCTTGTTGAACAACTTAACCCCCCGGCGCCGGTCGGAGCGACCCAGCAGTTCCCCAACGTTGTTTGCTAAGGAACCGTGCATCTTAGAAACCCCATCAATCTCATTGGCCGCAATCCCGGCAATGATTTCGATAACCCGGGGGGCAATTTGGATCTTGCCCAAGGACTGGTCGTCACTATTTAAAATAATCGTTGAATCTTCAGCCATCGGTTTGGCCTCCTATCTACATTAAATCGGGCACGCCACGCATGCGTTATCTTTTACATTTTGCACTATTCATGGGCAAATTGCAAATTCTCACCCAATCACAAACAGGCCGGTGGGGGCCTTAGTTAACACTTCCGCGCCCATGTGGGTCACCAAAACATCATTTTCAATCCGAATCCCGCCAACTCCCGGCAGGTAAACCCCCGGTTCGACAGTCACCACCTCGTTGTTACGGAACTTATAGCGGTTAGTGGCCGGGCCAAAGGAATCCGGAAACTCGTGGACCGCCATTCCAATCCCGTGACCCATCCCGTGGTTGAAGTAGTCGCCATACCCGGCGTCTTCTAAGGGTTTGCGCCCTAACATATCCGCTTCGTTACCCGTCATCCCCACCTTGAGTTGGCTAATGACGTTCTTTTGGGCGGCGTCGATCAGGTGGTGGAGCTCAACCAGGCGTTGGTCAAGCTGACCCACGGCGAAGGTCCGGGTCATATCGGCCGTGTAGCCATCTACGAAGTAGCCAAAGTCTAGGGTCACCAAGTCCCCTTCCTTTAAGTGGCGGGCCGAAACGGTAGCGTGCGGCTTAGCCGAATTCGGGCCACTGGCTAAGATGGTTGGAAACGAAGCCCGGCTGGCCCCGTTTTTTTTCATCCAGTAGTCTAGCTCCAGGGCTAGCTCTCGTTCACTCATTCCCGGGTGGGCAATCGACAAGAGGTAGTTGTAACCCCGGTCGTGGAGTTGCGTAGCCTTACGCAGTTTTTCAACCTCGCCAGCGTCCTTGACCCGGCGCATCTTTTCCACCACCCGGTCAAAGGGCACGATGGCGGCTTCCATCAGGTCGTCCAACCGTTCAAAGGTCCGGTAACTAAGGGTGTCTTCAAAGCCGAGCACCGACACCTTCATTCCCTTACAAATCTTATTTAGATCCCCCCAGTAATCCTGGGTGATCGTTGCGACCACTTCATCTGATTTAAACTCTCGTAAGGCTTCTTGGTAGCGGCTATCCGTAATAATCACGGCGTCGGTGTTGGTAACTAACAGCCCCCCGTCCCCCTGTTCTAGGTCAAAGCCAGTTAGGTAGCGGAGGTTCGTTTTATCGGTCACCAAAAACGCATCAATGTATTGCTTTTCGAAGCCGGCCCGGAGTCGTTCAATTCTTGTCTTCATATTGGTCCCTTCCTGAGCGCTATAACTAATTTTGTTTAAAAACATAAAAAAACCGCAAGCAAATTGCTTACGGTCTATTATGAGCTTATTCAGCCACTGGGTAAACGGAAACCTTACGCTTGTCCCGGCCAAGGCGTTCGAACTTAACAACGCCGTCAACCAGTGCAAACAAGGTGTCGTCGTTACCGCGACCAACGTTTTCACCTGGGTTGATGTGGGTACCGCGTTGACGGTAAAGAATTGAACCGGCAGTAACTACGGAACCATCAGCAGCCTTAGTACCAAGACGCCGACCGGCGGAGTTACGACCGTTGGCAGTGGAACCGCCCCCCTTGTGGTGGGAGAAGAATTGAAGATCCATAATCATAGTTGTTCACCTCCAGCAAAAGATTAATAAAACATTTTAACCTCAAGGAATTCTCCGTAGCGCTCTTGAAGATCCATAAGGCCACTCGCAAAGACTCGGAGAATTAATTGAGCATCGTGACCCTGATCAATGTAGGTAACCTCGAGGTACCCCCCATTGGCCACATCCTGGGTAACGGTGGCTTCTTTTTTCAGCACCCGTTCCAAACCATTTACAGTGGTAATTGTCAGAGCCGAGACCGCGGCACACACAATATCTTGCCCATCAGGACCAGATTCAGCGTGCCCGGTCATCTTAAACGATGTAATTTCCTGATCCGGCGTCACCGTAAATGAGACTCGAATCATTTTAACACCTCATTAAGCGTTGATCGCGTCGATCGTTACCTTCGTGTACGGTTGACGGTGACCTTGCTTAGTGTGGGTGTGCTTCTTTGGCTTGTACTTGAAGGTTACGACCTTCTTTTCCTTGCCTTGCTTGTCAACAGTTCCTTCAACAGAAGCGCCGTCAACAAATGGCGTGCCGACCTTAGTGTCGTCACCGCCTACGAAGACAACCTTGTCAAAGGTAACCTTGTCACCTGCTTGAGCATCGAGCTTTTCAACGTAGATTGCTTGACCTGCTTCTACCTTGTATTGCTTGCCACCAGTTACGATAATTGCGTACATTCTGTGCACCTCCTTAAATTAAGACTCGCCAAGACGAGTAGCGAATGCTTTTAAACTCGCCATCGTGCGGTTGTAGTTGTGGGGTCACAAATACAACGTTTTGATTTTACCAAAGAACCGCCCCTTCGTCAACTCAATAACGAAAAGGCGGTCCCAATTTTATTTAAATTTCTAAGCCGTTATGGGTTTGAAAATCCAAGAAGGAGATAATCAACAGGTGACTGCTAGCAAAGTTGTTGAGCATCTTCTCCAAGCTGCTGGTCATGTAACGTGGTGTGTAGATTAACCCCCCATCCAACCAGCGGATGATCAACCCCAACAGCGCCGAGGTAATAAAGGCGACCTGGATCCGTAGGGGAACGTCAATTTCCTCTAGGTCGGTCCCGAGCCCCTTGGCGTAATTGGTAATTACTTCGGTTAGCCGGTTATACAACTGTTGATAGAAGTAACGGTTTTGTTGGCCACTCAACAAGACCGTAAAGACATCGGCATTTTTCTCGATATAAGAAAAGGTCTCGCTAACGCTCATGGTCTGCAAAATCTTACCGTCAGTGACTTCACGGGGGGTCCCCTTCTCCAAGACGTGTTCAAAGAGCTGGTCGATAATCCCATTCATCGCCGCTTCGACAAAGTCCTGCTTATCCCGGTAGTGGAGATAAAAGGTCCCCCGTGTGATATTGGCGGTCTTCGTGATTTTTTGGACGGAAATGTTTTCCAGCTTTTCGTGTTGCATCAGGTAAACTAATGCCCGGCGTAAGTTTGTTTGGGTCTTAACAACCCGTGGATCTTGTTTAATGACTGTCATCTTACCGAACCCCCATTCAAGAACCTTGACACTAGCTGGTGTCTTTGATATAAAACGTACCTTCTCTATCCCTTACTCCCTATTATATGTTCATTACAAACCGTCGTCAAACGCTTACTTGAAATACTTGACTATTATTATGGTGGTTTCTGATCGTGATTGACAAGTTCCGGTCCGCTCTTTATACTAAGATGGTCCGGGACGGTAGCTCAACCGGATAGAGCATTGGTCTTCTAAACCAAAGGTTGTGGGTTCGATTCCCACCCGTCTCATTTTTGAAGAATTTTGAAGAAGCCTATAGAACAACGAATCCTTATTTGTAGCGGCTTTAACGACATGGGAAAAACTGAAAAGCCCCATAAAATTTTGAAGTTGGTGCACATTTGGTGCACACGGCAATTTGGGATGATGTTTTGTTTAAAATTGGTCTAGTTGCTAAGGGATGTGCAAGAAAGCAAAAAGAAAAGAAGCCCGCCACATCAACGTTTTAAGCCGATTAGTCCCAGCAAAGCTAAAAAGGTCCTGCTTAACTGCAGGGCCTTTTTTGTAGCTTTTTAACACAAAAAATCCCCCTCACCACGAAGGCAAGGGGGACTAATCATTTAATAGTAGAGAGTTTGGCCGGGATAGATTAGGTTAGCGTTGGCAAGGCCGTTCTTAACCTTTAAGGCTGTCCAGGACGTGCCTAGCCGGCTAGCGATGCCGGATAGCGTGTCACCAGACCGTACCGTGTAAACCCGTGTGGATGAGCCACCGCTTAGCTTGAGCACCTGACCCGGATAGATCCAGTTAGGATTAGGGATGCCGTTGATACTTGCTAGCGTGCTGGTGGACGTGCCATACCGACTTGCAATTGCCGACAGCGTATCGCCGTAGCGTACGGTGTACGTGCCAGACGTCGTGGTCGTAGTAGCCTTTTGCGATACATTAGAACCTTGACCACTATCAGCCACTCGCAACACTTGACCCGGATAGATCAGATTAGCATTTTGGATGCCGTTAAGCGTAACCAGCGCATTAACCGTCATCCCGTACCGACTAGCAATTGCAGATAACGTATCGCCGCTCTTGACGGTATAGTTGTGTGTGTCCTCGTGGAGTTGCTTACCGGTATTGGTTGCCGGCGTGTTCGTGGCCGGCTTCTGCGCATTACCGTTCTTGTATCCGTTTTCTGTAATACCAGTAAAGTCAACGTTGCCGTCCAACCCACCAGCAACGTAGGTTGACGTGAACTGCAACATCTGAACGTTGATAAAGGACGGGAAATAGTTGTAATTTGGCTCCGGTGTAACGTTGTAGTTCGGATACTCTGCGAGCCACAGCGGGTACTGACTAGCAATTTCTTGCAGGCCAGCCGATCCTAAATGGTTGATCAAGAAACTCTTGTAACCATAAAGAACTGCCGTGTAGCCGGCGTCCTGGACCTTTTGCAGGGCATATTCAACCGACGCTAAGTCAGGGTTCCCTGATTCCACGTCTAAAGCCACAATCGAACCCTTAGGTGTCTGAACCTTAGGGAGGTAGTAGTCAAGCATTTGATCAGCTTGCGCCGTTCCACTAAATTGAGCGTAAATGTACGTGTGGGCTCGTTTGTTGAGGGCAATCGTGTTGGCCACTTGTGTTCCATAAGTCGTCTGTGGGACAAAGGAACCGTTGTAGTAACCCCCAATCTGCGAGATTGAAAAGTCGTCCCGAGCATAGCCCCACTTGCCAGCGTTGCCTTGATACTTAGACCAGTCCACCCCGTAGTGCTTTACAGTCGTAGCGTGCGCCGTGCCTGCCAACGGCAAAAGTAAAAGCGCGATCGCCACACTTGCGGCCCCGCGCTTGATCATCTTCAGCTTTTGCATTTTTAATTCTGTGCCCCCTTCAAAGCGTCCAACTGCTTTTGAGCGGTTGCTTCTTGCTCCTTCAAGCTCGCTAAAGCCGCCTCCGCCTTAGCGATTTCGGCCTGCGTATCGTCTGTCGGCTTAGCTTGTGGGTAAGCATCAAGCGTCCCGTCCGCCTTGAGCTGGGCATAGGCCGATTCAACAGCGTTAGCGAGCGTCGCCTCGTTAGTCTCGTTAAATCCTAGATCAGACAGGGCCTTCGCCACGATTTGCACGGCGTGGGACTTTTTGACTTCGCCTTCGATCGCCTTTTCCACTCCCAACTGCTGCATGGCCACGACCGCGTCCTTGGCCAAAGTTGGCAAGATTGAAACGATAGTTTCAGCCGTCCGGTTGCCCTTTAACCACTTAGACAAGTAAGTGATGATGATTGGTAGTGAAGCTACTGCCACCGCTGTGATGACGTCCGCAATTGAGTTTACTTCCATGTTTGTTTCCTCCTATTTAATGTCTTGTGTCTGTTCTTCGAGTGTTTTAAGCCGTTGATGGTCACTAACCAGCCAGTCACGGTGCTTCCCCACCTCTTGACTTAAAAGGTCAAGTCGCTTGCGATCCTCCGTCCGGTCTTCGCGGATGTTCTGTAGGGTTGCATTGACTTCAATCATGGTCTTCTCCAGCCGGTCAATTGCTCTTGAGAGCTTTTGCGACTCGGTTTGTGAGGATTCGATTGCCATACGGCTTACATTTGAGCGGACATAGGCGGCAACGACTCCGATTAGAGTAAAGATTGCCACCCACTCGCCCCAGTCAAACCCCAAAGGGTGGTGCACGTCCATAGTCATCACCTCCCTTCCCTAAGCCGTAGTTGTGGTAGTCGTCTTGAGCTTGGCCAAGACCGTGTTGATCTGGTCTTGAAGCTTGATCATCGTCTGGGCTTGGGAGTTAACCTGCGCATTGAGCTGGTCCACCTTGTTACTCAGCGTCTGCACCGTGTCTTTATCGGCGATGTTGGCGATCATGGCCAAGTCCGCCTTTGCGCTGAGCTTGGTGTCCATCTGAGCGGAAGTGTAGTAGCTAGTGAGTGCCTGTTTAGTCGCGTATGCCGTTAAGTCCATCTTTGTGGCGTAGCTGGCCAGTCCCTCCAAATCTTTTGGGGCGAAGGTAAAGTCCAAGACTAGGTTGGTTGATGTCCCCGAGTTAGTTACCGTCGTTGTGTCGCCCGAAGTAACCGAGCCAACTTTGACGCTTAGCGCCGTATCGCCTTTTTCACCCTTATCGCCTTTAAGCGAGGCCAACCAAGTATCCAGATCAGACGGATAGCCGTTATCCACCGCCAGTTGGTAGGCACTTTCGCCGTCCTTGCCGTCCTTGCCGATCGCTTGGATCCCAGTATCGTTACCAGATATAAACCAGTGCCCGGTTGTCAGGTCAATCGTTGGCGTTGCTCCACTTTGACCCACTGCCGAGACATCTTGGACCACACCATCGATAACCCATTTCTTAGTTGCCTCATCAATCGCTACTGTCATCTAATTGCCTCCTTTATCGATCAGTTGTAAAGATTACGAGAGACAATCTGCACGTTTGATTGTTGCGCTTCCCTTTCATTGAAATTCCAAGTGTCCTATCCCACACGCCTAAATGCGGTAAAGTGTAGGTATAATCGCCTTTAGAATCCCAGTACATTTGGCAGAAGGCCGTATCAGCGTTATCAACAATCCATGGTAGTGTAATCGTCCCCTCAAAATATTCATTAGCTGAGTTAACAACTAGGTCACCACGTCCAGTAATGATTGACAAACCGTCCATGATCTTGTAGCGGCTCAATGCAAACTGATTAGTGCCGCCTTCTGGTGCGGTAAATGCACCTCCAAGCGTGTAGTTCCGCGTCCAACTTTCGGATACCGTTAGCTTGCCAGCCAATTGTGAATTAACACTATTGGAAACAGCGTTAATATTGTTTGTCAGTGTTGACTTTAAGCTATCAAGAGTTGGGCTTGATAGATCATTAATTGTAGTTTTCCCATTAAAGGTATTATTGCCGGAATAAGTATTTTCACCGGTCAGTGTAGCAAACGAGTTAGCCTTTGCAGCGGCTGACACAGCGTCAAGACTAGCTTGTGCCGTTTTGACCAACGTGGAAGCAGTGTCTACCTGCTCCTGTAAGGCTTTGAGTTGGTTGGTGATTGAGGTATTTACCTCGTCCATCTTGTTGCCCATCTCATTGTTATAAACTTCCGATTGGCCGGTCGTCATGATGGTTGCGGATTCCAGAACCTCAAAGCTTACGTTGATCGTGCTAATGACCGTGTCATCGCTAGTTGACTTGAGTTCAAAGTATGCCGTGCTGTAAGGCCCATCGGCTTGGTAGAACTGGCTTGGGACTGTGAATTCCACTAGCCCACCAGATGACGAAATAACGGCGGTCATGGTGTCCGATACCTTCGGCGTCCCGCTAGCGTCCTTTGCCTTTAAGACGAGCTTTTGGCCGTCCATGTTGTGCGGAACCGTGCCGTCCATAACGGCCAGGTAAACGGTCCGTCCGGCGTCACCTTGATGACCAGATAGCTGTGGCACGGCCACTGAACGGGTCGAACCAACCGTAGTGTCGAGCACCACGTACTTACCTTTCATGGTGGCGACATCACCTACTAGAGTTGCCATTTGCATACCTCCTTAAAAAATGTTTGCATATGATTGCAGATTATTAAGCGTGGATTCAATCGTGGACCATAAGGCGTTAATTGCGCCCATGAAGTCACTGTCGAGGGTTAACCCTGTTGGTGGCGTCAAGACCACCGTTGCGGTTGCTTGTCCCGTTTGTTGGTCAAACCCGCCATATGAGTTGGCCACCTTGATTAAGCCGTTTAGGTACATTTCGAGGGACCCAAACAGATCAAACATATAGTCCCGCACCTCTCGTCCGAGTGTGTCCACGTCTGGTCTAGCGACCGTTTGAGCGCCAATTGTGCCGGTGGCAAAGACGCCAGCTATTTGGTTGTCAACGCCGTTTAAGTAGTCGACTACCAGCCGGTCGTTGCTTGCCAGGTTGTCGATCAAGTCGGACGCTTGTGTGAGTTGGGCGAGCTTAAGTTGTGCCGTGTTCTTGGTTGGTGATGGTGCAGGTGCAGGTGTATCGCTGGTGCCACCCATCGTCTTGAGCTTGTCAGCAATTCGACTAGCAAGTTTGGCCATTGTGGCCACCGTCGGGTGCACTCCATTAGCGCCGTCACCAAGTGTTTCAGCGCAGTTTTCCGGTGTGATTACCGGGTCGTCCCGCCAATCTAAAAAGGCCACCCCATTTTGTTGGGCGACCTCTTGGATTAAATCATCAAGTTGATTTTGGGACCAGAACTGGCTGTTGATATCGTATAGTGTCGTCCCACCCCATCGGAAATCTTGCGTAGGCAAGATAACCAGCAACTTAGCAGTTGGATTTTGCGACTTAGCCTTATCGATCCCAGATTGTAAGCACTGCTTGATTGTGTCGAGGGAGTCTGGCCAGCCGAAGTTATTAACCCCGTACATCCACATCGCATAGTCGTAACCGGTGATGGGGTGTTGGTCTAAAATCCCAGGGAAGCCAGTATAGGACTGGTCGTACTTGGTGCCACCAATCGCCCAGTTTTCAACCGACCAGCCTAGCTCCTTGCCGACTAGCTCCGGGATCCGCTGGTTGTCGCCAACCTTTTTCACCCCGTCCCAGCCCTCGAAGATCGAATCCCCAAAGGCAATTAATTTCGTCATTTAATCATCCTCTTATTGGGCTTGAGTAGTGGTTGCATCCTTAAGTGCCGTTTCAGCCGCCAGCTTCTTCTTGGCGATGGTGATGATATCATTCATGGCCACCGTTAAGAAGGTAGCACCCTCGCTTAGATCAGACAGGTTGATCCGTACTGACGCGTTGATATATTCGCCGGTTGATTGGTTGTTACCATAAAGCCCCACTTGAGCTGAATTGATTTGGCCGTCGGCGAAATTGTAAGTAAAACTGTTAACTTGTACGTTCATGGTTAGTCCTCCTTAGTAGTGACTTGCTTGTCGGCATCTTGCTTGTCTTGAAGTTCCTTGAGTTCTTGCTTAGCTTTATCTAGTTGCGTTCGTAATGTCTTGTTATTTGCACGCTCAATCACCAAGTTTGAGTGCAGCGTGCCCAACTCGATTGCATAATCGTTGACTAAGTTTTGAATTGTTTCGTTATCCATTTAATTTTTCCTCCAAATTTTTAATTCGTCTAGTGAGTTCCTTAACTGCTAGGAACAGATAACCAACCGCCGATCCATCGTCACGGCCAGTCCGTTCATCGTTTGTAAACTCATTTGGCGCATAATATTGACTTACATCGTTGACGTCATCAATGATTAGCGACGTGTAGCGCTTAGTTTTGCCTTGCTCAACGTCGGCCTTGTATTGATAAGATCGAATATCAGTGCGGTTGACTAAATCGAGTGCGTCCTTTGGATCGACCATCTCAATATTGGTCTTGGACGACAACGTTGATTGCTGGCTAAAGCTCCTAGCCATAACGTTAGTGTAGGAGTTGCTAATATGATCACCAATCGCTAGAAAATTGCTCCCAGACCAGATCGTGTTACCAGAAGCGATGGAAAGTCCTTGTTGCCAGATAGGTTTATCAACGTGCAGTTCTTGGTTGAATCGTGACACGCATGCGACCCGAAACAGTTCCTTCGTGTCGTCGTAGGTGTGGAAATACAATTCTGCCGTCTGGTGCCGACTGAATCCGAGATAGCCAGTGTCTTTAGCTTGACCAGGATAATCTTCAAAGAAAAGCGTGGGACGGACCACCGTGCCGACTGGTGATATATCAATCGCACTCGTGTTATATCCATTAGCAAACTTGGTCACCGGTTGCGTTGATCCTTGTACATTACCGGTAGTTAGTTTGATTGATGAGGTACCGACATTCTGGTTGATCAAATTGAACGTGCCATCATCACTAAATAACTGTGAGTTCCCGATCTGGATTTTATCGGCTTGAATGCTGCCCATCGCCGCGCTTGGGATAAACGCCTCACCTGTGATGATGGTTGTCTTACCATCAAGAACTAGCTTGTTTGATTGAATTAAAGCTGTCCCCGCTTGCAGGTTGATTTGACTAATCAGGTCGCCTTTGGTAACTCGCAGGTTGATGTCGTTTTTGAGCTGAGTTATCTGCGAGTTGTAGTCGCCTTGAGATACCTTTGTCGCGATCAGATTAGATAGCTGAGTAATTTTGCTAGACCCGTCTGAGTTGTAGACCTGTGCCTGGACGCCTTCTACCCCTATCGCCAGGTTAGTCACGCTGGTTACCGTTGCCATATCGCTTGGCGCTGGTGACCAGTCGTGGGCTACCGTACCTTTCTCGAGCATAACTTTTTCTGCATAACCACTGTTATCCGACTTATATGTGTTGACACGGAGGTAATAAGTGCCACTTGGATTATTCCACGTAAACGTTGTCCTAGTGCCCGTGTTGGAATCAGAAATAATCTGACTAAGCTTTGTATTATCAGTCAACCATAAGACAACATTGTTGCTTTCTTTGGTAGTGTCGTGGTTACCGCTCCAAACAAGCCCATCACTAGCATTTGCATGCACCGTATATTGTTGCCCTTGTGTCATATAGACGGTCGAAGCGTCATAAACGATGTAGTTGTCTATCCTTGACGCATTAGGTTGAAACTTACCGATACTGTTACATATCAGATTGACCCCACCACCGGTCATCTTTATCGCGTTCACGTCGGTTTTTAGACTGGTGAGGTTTAGATTCCAGTCGTTTGCTTTCTGTGTGACGAGTGATTGAGTGTAATCTTGTGTCGCATAGCCGGTCAGCATTCCAGTCACATCAGACTGGGTAACCTTAGTAGCAATCTGGCCAGCTTGCGTGGTGACTTCGGCTTGTAAGCTCGTGACGTTACCTTTTAAGGTGTTCACATCGGTTTGATCTGCTTTGAGCGTGATTGCATTTTTATTCTGTTCGATCGCCGTTTCTTGTGTGTTCGTCTTGCTTTCAAGATTTCCCACACGTGACGTCAACCCGTTAGCGGTGGTCTGGAGCTGGTAGACATCGCTCTTGACGTTGCTAATCGTAGTTGCGTTGCCGGTTGCTGTTTGGTAGGTAGCGTTAAGACCAGTTTTAGGGTCATTGATTGTGGTCGCAATTCCGTCAACAGTTTGTTTTACCTGAACCACTTGTGCATTAGTAGCGACTGTATTCCAAGCATCCCAGTTGTAACTTGATCCACTCACAGCACCCGTTCTTGTGTGTTGAATGCTCGAACGATCGTGCCATACGGTTTGTGTGACCCGTTCACCCATGCTTACAACTTGGATATACGCCCAACCGGCTTCACCATCGGCGTTCTTTAGGTTAGTGTCCCGGTAATAAATGTTCTGGGTGGTTGTCAACGTGTTCATATCAAGCGGACCGGTCTGAGTTGTCCAGTTGGTCTTGTCTTCAATCGTCTTAACCCGATTATCGACATTGCCTACCGTTGTGGTTAGCCCGTTCGCAGTTTGTTGCACGCTAGCAATCGCACCGCTGTTGTTCGCCACGTTTGTCTCAATCTTGTTTGCTCTGACCGATAGCTGTGCGAAGTCACTCTCAGCGTTGGACGCCTGGACTTTAGCTTCACTTGCGGTTTGTTTAGCGATGCTTGCGTCACCTTGCGCGTTAGTTGCTGTTAGGCTGGCTCCGCTTGCCGTCTGGATTGCTACTGTGGCGTCGGACTTGGCATCACTAGCGGTGGTCATTGCCCCATTAGCTGTGAGAACGGCACTTGCCGCCTGGCCACTTGCATTTTGTGCCGTAATGCTGGCTTGTGACGCCGTTTGGATAGCCACCGTAGCATTGCTTCGGGCATCACTAGCTACCGTGACGGCGCTGTCAGCGGTTTGCTTAGCCACCGTGATGTTACCAGCGTTATCAGAAACGGCTTGTTGAATTTGTTTCGCCGTTTCTTGAATCTTGGAAATGTTCCCGCTGTTATCTGCCACTGTTGTTTGCAGCAATCCCACATCGGACGTTACCTTCGTGATCCCATTTGCGTTGGCCTTTGCTTGGTTTGCCACTGCCGTTAGATCATCTGCCACGCTTGACGCACTTTTAACGGCGTTGTCAGCAGTTACTTGGGCGGTGTTAGCTAGATTTTTCGCCGCCGCCACATCACTGTTAAACGCCGTCTTAGCATCACTCAAGGCGCTGGCCGTGTCGGCAATCTGGGTGAGCGCTTTGACGGCGTCGGACTGTGCTTGTTTAAGCAGTGGGTCAAATTCTGTCACGGCTTCTTTAGCACCGGTCGCAACGTCCCACGCACTCTTGGCCCGGCTCATCGCATCGTTAGCGCCTTGCTTGGCTTCGGTGACGGCTTGGTCTGTCGCAGCTTGAGCCTTTTTAGTCACGTTAGCCTGTTCAACGGCTTGGCTTGCCATGCTGTATGCACTGTCAGCGGCGGATTTGGCCGGGCCGACTACAGTATCAATCTTGTCTTGCACTTGATCCGAGATATAAGGATAAAGCCGGTTACCGTCCTCAGCGCGGTATTTTCGGCCGTGTGTGGTATTAAGTACGTAAAAGTTCTTACCATTGTCTGGTGAGTATCCTAGACCCCACACGCCAGATTCGGTGTCTTGGCCCCATTCCAAAATTATTTGCCTATACAGCAAAGTTTACGTCCCTCCTTCCGTGAATTTTTTAATCCTTTCCATCGTCTCTTCATTAAAACTAACGTCGTTACCATTTGACTTAAGCAGTTGCGTTATCTGCGCTTCCTGGTTGCTTACCTTTGTGCTGACTGACGACAGCAAATTCTTCTGTGAGGTAAGCACACTGTCGATCTGCCGCTTCCTGTCACGTTGATAGTCTAAAATCGTGGTCGGCGTTGCGTTGAGCGTCACTGAACTGTTGTTAGCCATTGGATAGCGGTCAAAACCGACTGTCTGGACGCTTTCACTGTAACCTTTGCCAGGTATCTGTACCCGTAATATTTCACCAGCGTCCGGCTGGTAAGCATCTTGGCCCATAAATGACGCTTCAATGCTCAAATCCGGTTCAGGGTGGAGTTTGTTGGCTAAAACGTACTGTCTCATTGATTCAGCGTCGGTAAAACGTTCATCTTCGATGTCTTGACCAGGATGCACGCCCCACTTTTTTACTGACTCTTCATCGGTTAAGATAAACGGTTCAAAGTAGTAAACTTCAACCGACACTGTTTCGCTGTTATCACCTGACGAGATACCGTTTTTGATGATTTCTTGCGGGTCAAGCCAGGTTCCGTCGTTACTAAATGCATGACTAAACGCAGCTGGAATTGACATTTTGGTAATGCCAATATGCAAGTGGTCAGTCGTACGGTAGCCGATCACTTGGCCAGTTTTGACCGTATCACCAATGTTGACGGTAATGTTAGATTCGCTACCAAATGCTTCCTGATATTCGACATTCAAACCGCCATCATCTGTAATAACCACGTACCAGTTAATTCCACCGGATCCCCACGCTTTCGCGGTGACCTTACCGCCATGCACGGCGTGGACTTCGCTTCCCGGATGATCGATGGACCCAAAGTCTAGGCCATCATGGAAACTGTTCTGACGATAACCGCCGTCATAGCCGAACTTCTGTGATTGCATAAACGTTCCTTCGCCCACACTTGGAAACGGCCACCCCCACCCGTTGGTAGTTTTAGTCGTGCCGTCGTTTTTGGCTTTCGACATACGCTTATGACCAGTCGGCCCCCAGCCACCGCTAACCGAAATATCAGCCAGCCAGTTAGAATCGTTAAACATGGCCAGTAACTGGTCAAATCCCTTGTGGATGTCAGTGTGACCATCGACGCACCATTTTTCAAAGGTTGGTTGAATATACTGGAGTAATCCGGTTGACGGGTGGCCAGCGGCCGCATTACTATCCCAGTTGTTAGTGACGGTTTCAGACCCACCAGATTCCTGGTTAATCCGTCGCAAGATAGCGCTTAGCCCAGTATCATCTAAATTAACGCCCATCATGTTAGCGGCGTTTTTAATCGCTTCGGTCCAGTTACCGTTAACAGCCGTAGTGGTTCCGTTACCACTGCCGGTTACGTTAGACAGCTCAACGGTATGCTTAGCGCCGATACACTTTACTTGGTTAACAATATTAAGCGTGTTGTAGTCAAATTTGACCGACTTTGAGTTGTGGAGATAATCCACACGTCTCTGTTGGTCTTTGAAAAACTCGTCCGGCGTATAAATTCTGATTTTGCGATTGTCAGGAAAGATAACCGCTGTTTTCCAGGTGTCCAGGACTTTGGAAAGCATATCCTTGCCGGAACCATTGCCTAGATTTTCGATTTCTTGGTGATCGAAACTGCCGTGTACTTCATAAGTAAAGCCTAATGAGTTACCATCAAGCCAGTACTTAACCACGTCATCAATTGAGTAGGTTTTCTTTCCCTCCTGTGTGTCGTGCTGGTAGATTCGGTCGATGTCCATGTAAACATGTAAGGCCGTAATCTCTTTCGTGCTAACGCCGGTGTCAAACGACTCAATGCACTCTTTAACGATATATTCTTGACCAGCATAATAAATTGATGATTCAACATCTAGTTGGCTGTACACCGCGCTTGAGTTGTCGTAAGCCGTGAAATTCAGCTGATAGCTTGAGTTCTTTTCCCATTGCAAATGAAAAGTCGACCACAGGATCATATCCGTGATCGGCTCTTTTAAACTGCGATTATTGCCCGGAGACATCGTTACCATCGGTTTGTCCATGATATGCCTCCTTAAGATAGGTAAATAAACGGAAAACTAAACGTCACGTCTAAATCGCCAGCTCCATCAACGCGAAAATGATTCTCACCAGTCGCTAGAGAAAGCGGCTTAACATTGACGTCGGCTAAGCTACTGTTGGCACTGTCGAGGTTATTATTTCGGTAAACGTGGACGCCGTCCAAAAGTAATGTGTCGCCGCTACTAAGATTACTGCTGTACTTAAAACTTGTACCGTTAGTCTGGTTGGTTAGTGTAAAACCACCGCCGTTGTGACGCATGGTTAGCTTAAGCACGTGGCTCTGATAGTACGGGTCGATTGGTATATCGCTTGGATTGTACACAATGAAATCGGATTGGTTAGCAAAATGATACGAATAGCCCTTCTCGGGCAAGTTCATACCAAACTGCTTATCAGTCATCTGGTCAGAGTTTAACCGGCTAAACAGCATCCCACGTGGGTTTTCAAACGGAACTTCAAACTGGACCCAGTTAGGATCACTAGGATCGGATTCAATTTCAAACTCACCCACACGGCAATACCGGACTAGTTCAGGTTCAACAGCCGTCCTTAGCCGGTAAATGCCTTTCTGTGCAAAGGCCCGATAAACATCGTGCTTTGCTAACTTAAAATCAGCGCGACTGTTAAACTTGAGCAAGAATTTAACCTTAACCGTCGTACTAGCATAACGAGCGTAGTTAAACAACTCACCGTCCATCATCGTGGTGTCGGCATAGTTGTTAGCAATGCTTGGAGACTCGGTTAATCCTAGAAATGTTAAACCATCGGTTATATCGACGTTGGCAATTTCTTTACCGTCATCAAGTTTGACGTAAAGCATATTTAAAGCGATTATCCTCATCCCCCTCTCACAATTGTTGAGTGTTAAACATAATCTGGTCACGACCCATGACGCTATACATATGCGTCTTGTCAAACGCACCGGCTTTGATAGCGGTCAATTGCGCCGCGTTAAGTCCTAACATCTGGCCCATGCTATCAACCATTTGCGCCGTTTGGATAATCAGCTGGTTAACTTGATCAGTTGTGATCACGCTACCAGAGTTGCCCACACTCGTGACTGGTTGAGCCCGTAAACTAGATAGGATCGATACAGCGTCAGTGTTCCCGTTAGCGTACTGTGGTAAGCCGTTAAACATCCTGGCTGTTTCACTAGCCCGTAAGACTTTAGTCCCACGTGGTGCATTGATTGGTACGTTACGACCGAACGGTACGAACGGCATCTGGCCTGGGAATTGCACCATTTCACGGAACATTGGTCCTTTCTGGTCGTTAACAATCATCGGACCACCGGTGTGGTAGTTAGTCCCATTGGCATGTTTCTTACCTTTAGTAACAAAGCTGTACACCGTTTGAATGGTGTGAACGACGGGATTAGTAACGTTCCATTCTTTGATCTTGCTGATCGCCGATTGGATCGCACTAGATGCCGCGTCACGAGCAGTTGCCGTCTTAGAGTTGGCCCCTGTTCCGTTCCAGCTTTTAACCCCGCTTACCGCAGTGCCGAACGGACCGCTGGCCGCGTCATTACCTTGCGCAGTTTTAGAGTTAACGCCGGTACCATTCCAGCTCCACACTTTAGAGAGTGCGTTACCAAATGGACCGCTGGCGTTATCTTGTGCGTTGGCGTACTTCATACCTGGATTAGCCTTTTCCCACGCCTGAATGGCGGAGTTAGCAGCTTGAATATTCCCGCTGGCTTGGTCTTGTGCGACAACTGTCTTAAGCACACTAGCCGGCATGCCTTGCCATGCACCGTACTTGGTTAGCAATTGCCCTAATTCAGCGCCGCCTTTAGCATTAACAATTGCTTCCTGCTGTTTAGGCGTAAGCTGATTCCATTTGCCCATCTTATCCAGCGCGTCCATGACATCCTTGGTCCCACTAGTATGTACTAGCGCTTCCTGTTGTTTAAGAGAGAGTGAGTTCCACACGCCGAACTTGACCAGGTTGTCGGCCATTTCAGCCTTACCTTTAGAGGTCACGATTGCTTGCTTCTGGTCCAACGTTAAGCTGTTCCACTTGCCGGAGTCTTCAAGAGCTTTAATGATCGTCTGACTAAACTTGTCGTGCAACCAGGCTGACTGTTCTTTCCAGCTCATCGAGTTCCATTGGCCGTTAGCGATTAAGGCTGACGCAACCATTTTCGCCGCGTTCGTGGACATCTTTCCCTGCTTGTTTAGCAGTTTCATTTCATTCCACTGGTTCTTCGACTTGACAGCCTTGTTGACTTCTTCTTGTGCATTGGTCCGTACCTTACCGGTTTTCGGATCAAAGACAAGCTTGTTCCAGTCATCGGCGGCTTTCTTAGTCTTGCCTTTTAGTCCTTCCGTGCTAACCGCTAGTGACTTGAGGCTACGTTCCGCTTCAGTGGATTGGCGTTTAATTTCCTTAATACCGTCAGCATAGCTTAACCCAGCTTGTTGCATATCGCGCTTGATCTGGTCCGTTGACTGACCATTAGCTTTGGCCATTTTAATGTACTGAGCGGATGCCTTAGTAACATAGTCGGAAAGAGCCTTCTCGTTGGCCTTCATCCCTGCACGGTATTCAGATTGGTTGATCGTTCCCTTCTTCAACTGTTTCTTAAGGTTGTTGGCCTGCTTATTGTACTCGTTGTCCATCGTAGCGGTTTCGGAGCGTAGGTCAGCTAATGTGGTGTTCCGCTGTTGGCGGTTCATCTTAGTAATGTCTTGGTTTAATACGGCTAGCGCTTTCTTACGTTTTTCGCCAGTAATATTCCAGATTTTTAGCTCGTCATTCATCAGCTGCTGTTGTGAGTTAGCAAGCATAACCCGTTGAGTGTCTGACAGGTCCGAAACTTTACCATTAGGCTGAGTTTTAAGAATATTGTTAGCCGTTGTTCGTGCGTCTTGAGCATCAGCTAGCGTGTTAACATACTGCTTGCGCTCCTTGTTAGCCTGCCTTTCAACGGCCGCCGCAACCTCTGTACTCATCCCTTTTTCGGCTTGTTCGACGCCTTGAAGATGTTTTTTAGCGTCTCTTTCCATCTGTGCAAACTCGGAGTTGAAGTTGCTCCGCATCTGCTTAGTAGTGGTTTGAGATGCCGTCTGCATATCAGTTAATGCGCCTTTGATACCGCTAGACATGGACTGGAATTTCTGCAAGGATTTATCAGCGGTCGCACCGACGTCTGAACCCCAGCGATTTGTCCGTGCGGCGGATGCGGAGGCTTCTTTACCCCACAATTCCCACACAGCGACGCCGACACTGATAGCGGCGACTGCAACACCAGCGCCAATCGCTAGTGAGCTTAGGGATGCACCAGCCAATGCCGTGCTAGCCCCAGCCGCTTCCGCACCAGCTCCTAATGTGGTCATACCGCTTGCTGCACTAGTTGCCGCTGAACCAGCGACTGCTGCCTTTGATCCAAAGTTAGCCGCTTCATAAGCTGACTTAGAAAAGCTTGACCTAAGTATTTGCCAAGATGAACCACCTAATTTAGCGGCACTTGTCGCCCGACCAATCCCGCCGGCTAACGTACCGAAGGCCTTAGCAGCATTACCGCCAAAGCCCACGATCTTACCTAGAATGCTCATCAGTGGTCCTGCCGCTGCCGTAAACACAACGAACTTGGCCACCGCCTTTTGCACTGACGGATCAAGCCGGCCGAACGCTTGCGCCGCTTTACCCACACCCTGAATGAGTGGAGTGATTGCTGGTAATACATTCTTAGCAATGTCCATTCCGGCGTTGGTCAGCGATTCCTTAGCGATCGCGATTTGTGACTTAGCCGACGTAAGGTTCTTCTTAGACAGCGTGGAGATATAGTCCGACTTGTTCGCCTTTTCAACTTCGCTGTTAAGTTCCCCTAAACGCCTAGCGTTCTCAGTCAGGATAGCACCGGCTTGCTGACCGGTCGTTCCAAATAAAGCGTGGAAAATATCCTGCTTTTCGTTGGCTGACAGGCCTTTCATGTGGCTGTTCAAGGTCTTGAAAATTGCCGACATCGATTTGACCTTACCAGAATTGGTCAGGAAGTCCTTAGTCGTCAGGTTAATCTTAGACAGCGCCTTCTGACCGTTAGCCGTTGGCGTGATCAGGGAGTTAATGGCCTTACGCAAACCAGTACCAGCCTTGTCAGCTTCCAAACCGTTGTTGGATAAAATACCCATAGCAGCGGCCGTTTCTGACATCTTAAATCCGGCTTGGTGTGCGGTGGCGCCGACATAACTCATACCAATCCCTAACGACTGAAAGTCTGTGGAGGTAGCATCAGCCGCATAAGCTAACTCGTTCAGAGTCTTCTTCGACCGGGCTTGCATAACAGCAGAGTTTTTGATCGGCTTACCAGTTTTAGTGGTTGCTAACCCAAATGATTCCATCGTTTCAGAGGCAACCTTGATTACGTCGTTAAAATCATCACCAGTAGCAATTGACGCTTTCAGCTCGGAGTCCATAACTCCGATCGCCGCCTTTGACGTATATCCACGCTTTACCAGATCTTCGTATCCCTGTGCGATTTTAATCTGACTGACACCGTACTTATCGGAGTATTTACGTGAGTCCTTGAGCATCGTGTTATAGGACGCTTGCGTTTCGGAGGCTGATTCACCGGACGTCCGAATAATATTTCGAACCTTGATCATCTTGTCTTGATAATCAACCAGCTGTTTACCAGCATAAGCTAGGCCGGCCACAATCGGTGCGGTTAATGACCGCGTCATAGACGAGCCGACACTTGACGCCTTAGAACCGATCGACGTTAGTGTGTTGCCAAACTTATTAGCGCTATTTGACACCTTAGTCCACTGACTGGACTGGAGTGTAATTTCCTTGCCTAGTGCGGTCATCCTTGCCCGCAACTTTTCAACTTCGGCTGATGCCTTGTTGTATTGGTTACTTGCGTTAATGCGGCGTGATTGACTAACACTCGTGTCGTTCATGACTTTTTGAGCGTTAGCCATTTGTGCTTGGTAGTTGTGCAACTGCTGGCCCATCAACTGATAGGACTTATTCATACCGTTCAACGACTTTTCAGAGCCCTTAATTGCCGCGTCTTGGGCTTTTAAAGCGCTAGTCGTTGATCGGATCATCGATCTTAACTGGCTGTTGGTAGCTTTAAATGGATTAATGTCCAGACTGACAGTAGCAGCAATGTGCCCCATCGATTGTGCCATTGTTTAACCTCCTTTCCTACGAGAATAAGAACGGGAAGGCTTGGTCTAACGTTGTCGGCTTGTCTTCGAACACATAATTCATGCGGTCGATATCGTCCAACGTTAGCTGACTTGCTTCCTTCCACGTATAGCCGTCATTCAAACGGCCCTTGATAAACTCAGTTAAGTTAATGATTGACCGGTCGACTATTTCGACCGTCAGTCTTTTTTTTCGTCGTTTTCGTCCTCGTCTTCTAGCGCGTCCGGATCGTAACCTAACGTATCCCACACAGGATTCTTGATTAAATCGAAGGCACTAGTTGGCAAACCAGACAGGAAGTCCTTCTTGGAGAACTGGTTGTGCCAGAACTTAACGGCGAAGTCAGCATAACCATTAAATCGCTCTTCGATTTGCTTATCGGTCTGGCCGTTTTCGGTGGTATCCATTTCAATTTCAATGCGTTGAATCTTGAGCGCATCGATTAGATTTTCGACCATCGGCGGTTCATTCCGGATGTATTCATTTTCCTTATTGTTAATTAGTAATTTAATCTTATAAGGCATTATTTAGCTGTCCTTTCAGTGCCGCCCTCTCGTACTGTGCATTTCGTAGGCGACGATTTTTTGACTAGTGGCTTTCAGCGCTTGCCGTCTTTCCGGCCGCTTCATCAGCAGTCTTTGGAAAGACCATTGCGTGGAAAGTTTCGAAGTTAAAGCCCACGCTGTCTTCCCGGCCAATCAGCAGAATGTTCCCAGTGTCTGCATCCCCACGAGGAACAAATGAGCCTTCAATTTCGTCGGCTTCCGGGTCTGGTGTTCCATCTTGTGTCTTGGACGAGATACCAGGAAGGGAGAACATGCCCTTTAACAGGGCAAACCATACGTTCTTGCCGTTGGAAAGCTTAGTCTTGAACAGCGTAGCCACGTAGTTTGGCATGATGTTCTTGGCGTACTTTTCAACACCGTTTTCGACCGTGATGCCGTACAGATCCTTCTTGGTTTCGGAGTCTAAGTCGTAGATATTGATCGTTTCCTTAGACTCCGTGATACCACCAGACAGCACCAAGTACGGGCCGTCGTCAGCGGCTAACGTCTTCATTTCATCAGTCAGTTCAATCTTGACTTCGCTTAAGCCTGGTACCTTCCGTGTGGTTTGTACCAGGTCGTCGTCACCAACAACACCGTATTCAAAGTTGGAACAACCAAACTTTGCTAATTTAGCTGGAGTAGATCCTGCCATTTAAATCATCCTTTCATTTTGTATCCCTCGAACTTGTTAACGATCATCGTGCAACCGCTCAAATCCGGATCGGAGTAGCGGTAAACATAGTAGCGCGACCAACCGTTAGTAACGAGGGAGTCATAAATCATTTCTTGCATTTCTTCAATCGATTCCACATCTTCATCGCGCACCCAGTAATCAACTTCCACACGTGGGATTTCAAACAATCGACCGTCGTCAGCGCTTACCTCGTCATCACCCGGCAGTGGCGTGACCCGAATCCAGGGAGCGGAGGAGCTTTTGATAAATGTGTCATCAGGTGTGGATGTGAAGATAGGAATGTAGTCCAGTTTGCTTTGGCGTAGGCTAGCCATCAGACTTACCAGACCGCTGTTAGCTGATAAAAGATCAGCAATCTCAATTTCTGGCAAACTCATAGCTTAAGGTCCTCCACAAACTTATTGAGCACCGGTCGTCTTGAATCGGTTTGTGCATCTTCGATAAAGTGCTGAGCAGGCTGCTTTGACGTCCCAGAATTGGGGAAGTGTGCAACCCATCCTTTCTCAGTGTCATAACCGACTTGAATTTCAAGATTACCAGTTGATCCGCGTAGGTTACCAACCTTAGTATGCTCCACTAATGGCGTCATACCAGAGTGGTCAGTACCGGACTTATCGCGCGGTGTCCAGTCCTTGAGTTTCTCTTCGAAAACCTTAGCGCCGTCACGTGTTGCCCGGCGCGCTTTAGCTTCGACGGTTTTATCCAGTCGTTTAAACGCGACGATTAATTCCTGATCACCTTTAACCGTTACGCCCATCGTCTGACACCTCCTGCGCGGCAATTTTAGTTAGATCCTTATGCTCGTAGTCAGGATCCATGCCCGTGATTTCGTACACCCGTCCACGCCATTTGATCAGCCAGTTCGACTGGATCTCCTTTTGCGTTTTGTAGGCAATCAAAAACACCGGCGTTTCCCTGCGAAAAGCGACGGTGTTAGTAGTAAAATCACGAACTTTCATACTTTCGACTTCGGTCCAAACCGAAAATTCATCAACCAGCTGTGACTTAACAGGTCGGTGAGTTTTCGGGTCAACCCCTGTCTGGCGAGAGCAAAACGTGATCCGCTCCGTCATGTTAGTTGTCTTCACTGTCTAGCTCACCTCTTAACTGATTGACGATTCCGTTGATTCCCGACACCAGTTCGGGGCGGTAGGCATCAGCGGTCAGGCCACGCTGATAGTAGTCTTCTTTAACCTGCTTCATTAATGCGATTTTAAAGCGCGGCTCGTTAACGTAATCGTTAGGTGCCGAACCGTATTTAATTGCTCGTGCAATCTCAATCTCATCAGCATTAATGATCATCTTAAGGACACCATCATCGTAGTCTTGGTCGATTTTGCAGTAGTTTTTCAAATTGGCAAACTCAGCGTCTGTCAGAATCATAGGTCATCACCTACTTTACCAATGCCAGTAAGTCGGACTTAGTCATACTTGACGTGTAACTAATGCCGTGCGCGTCAAGGTAAGCCTTAATCTGGTCAACCGTGTTGGCATCGGTTGGCTTAGTGTCGTCCGCCGAACCGGACGGCGTTATTTTCCCGCAGGCGTGTAGGTTACAAAGTAGCCGGCATTAGCATCAGCTTGCTTAGTGTCGAAACGTACAACGGCTTGCAGGTATTGACCGTAGATGTTGTCATCTACCCACTTGACTTGGATATCCTTACGGTTAGCGTAAAGTACCCCACGAGCCAGGTCACCGATAAAGGCGTGAGCTTCGCCAGATGCACCGAGTAACGTGTCTTCCACAACAACAACCGGCACACCAAGCAGAATGCGTGGAGAGCCTTCGGTAATTGGTTCATGCAGCAAATACTGGCCATTCTTATCCTTGAGAGTGTCAAGATACTGGTAGAATGATTGGCTAGCAACAATCATCTTGTTGTAAGCCGGATCCAGGTCAACGTTCAAGATATGCTTGATATCGTCCACAGATTCACCAGTAATGGCCTTAGCCGTAAAGGACTTCAAGACCGTTGAGATGGCGTCGTTGGTGGTGTTGATTTTCTGTTCGTTAGCGTTCCGGGCAACTAAACCAGTCAGGTCAATTGCAGAATCGTCGATTGATTCTTGAGATACCGGAATAGCCCCACGATAGGTGGCAACCTTCCAATCAACGGACGTGAACGTTGGCTTAGCTAGGTCCGGGTTCTTAGCCAATTCTTCGACAGTGGCCATCTTAGCAGTGGCCTTCTTCAGGATCGGGTATGTTCCAGATGCCGTCGTGGCTTGAAATTGCGTAATGTATTGAGTCAAGTCGGTTACGGACTTAACTTCATTTTCCGGGTTGTATTGAATTGATTCTGGAATCGTCTTAGAAACGTCAGTTGAAGTGATTCCACCGTCCCGCTTTTCCGGGTGCAGGAAATCATTGAAGGAACGCTTTTCGTCGTCATCATCACCGTTAGGTTCGTGCGGTTCTGGTGCCGGGTTGCCCTTTTCAGCAGTGCGATACAACTTAATGTCATCTTCGATAGACCGAATTTCTTCATTCAGCTTGTCGATATCGGAGCGCATAGCCTTAGCCTTGTTCACATCGTCTTCACTTGCTTCTTCATTGGTCAAGAGAGAGCGCATTTCTGTCGTCTTTTCGTTGACTAGCGACCGCTTACCTTCCAATTGTGCAAGCAGTTCCTTAATTTTTTCTTTAAACATGTGTTCACCTTCCTGTTTTAGAGTGAGTTAAGTAACTCTTCCTTTTCGTATTGCAATAACAGCTTCCGCCGTTCCTTATCAATCGCGCTGTGAGATTGCTCCCGAACCCGATTGATGGACCGTTGGCCGACAACGGCTTCCGTATCCGGATATGCTGGCGTCGTTACGACCGAGACGTCGTAGAGATGGTCAATCTTACGAATTGTTCGGTCATAATCCACACCATCACGCGTGGATTCTTGCCAATCTTCCGCGTCATCATCAGGCGCGACGGTAAACGCAAAACTACATTGATTAATCACACCCGCGTTGATGTTCGCCACCAAATCACGAGCAAATGACGTATCCGTCGGCTCAACAGTAAATTTCAAACCAACATCATCTGGTTCAAGCGTCAAATTAACACCTGAACGTCCCAAAACTTGGTTTTGATCATGATTGATTGTGGCCACCACGTTAGACATATCCGCCGAATCAAGTGCACCAGGTTCGATTGATTCCACAAAACGACAAAAACCGCCCAAAATTTCGGACGGTTTGTTGTACTTCAATGCATATCCAGTAATAACGGTGTGTTCCGGCTCATCATCATTCTGTGCTGTCCGCTCCAGCGCCAGCGGGGCCGTCACTTGACGAGTTTCCAAATCGATTGTCACTATGCTCACCCCCTTTCTCTGAATCTTGGTAGGATTCTTTCTTGTCTAAAAAGACAGTGTTGAGAGTGGATTGGAATCGATCCAGATCCTTATTGTCTGACTTCGGCATTCCCATCAATACCCGGCCTTCGTTTGGCGTGATCACCGTGTTATTAGCCAACTTGTTTACTTCGTCGGCTGTCAGGCCTGTTTCCCTGCGGGTATCAAACTCAATGTGGTAATTATGACGTTGCCGATCAGTTAGCATCGTCATTTCAAGGTTGCTTGTAACTGGTTTGAAATAGTATGGCAAATCAGACTTGATAAAGTCCTCGTTAAGTTGCTTGATCGATTGGTTTGGACTGTTGACCGCCAACTTGTAAGCGGGAATATGAAGCGCCTTAGCGATCTGGCTAGTTGAATAGTTGTTTGAATTAATCAACTGGAGAATGTTGGTATCAACTTCAATCGGCGTGTAATCCATCGTGGAATCCATGACAATTGGGCTGCCAGCAGTGCCGCCGTTTTGTGCATACTCAAACTCCAATCGGGCCTTTTTACGGGACTCTTTGTTAAGTTTGGACCCCGACATCTTAAGAATCCCGCCTTTTAGGCCAGACTTGAAGAATCGCCGCAATGTGCTGATCCCGTCCTCTTGTAAGCCGATTTCATCGCCTAGCGAGAGTAGCGGAGACCGGCCGTGAATACCGTCATAGGTAAAGAACATGAAATGGATCACGTCCTTAGCGTCCACAATGATGGTGTTGGACTCACCTTTAATGTTGATCGGCGTAAATTCATACTTGATATCCTTGACGTCTGAATCATCGATATAGGTTTGTGACGTTGGAAAGTATTGCAATTCCAGTGGGTCGCCGGTTTTTGGGTCACGAATGATCCGAGTAAAAGCATCCCCTGTTAGAATTGCGTTGACCGTCATAATAAATTTCCAATGGTAGGCCGACAACGTATCGTTAGGGTGCTTATTCAACAAATAGTCAACTGATTTAATCTTCTTGGTTTCATTCTTTTCGTCGTCTAGAACCACAAGAGGGAAGCGGGCTACGCTACTAGCCACGTATGATACAGCAGTTAGCACGTCGGAATTTTTTAATGCACCGATGCCAACGTACGTGCCCGAATTTGACCAACTTGGAATGATGCCGTCGTTAATATAGTCCATCGCCCAATCACGTTTTTCTGGCATTTTAAACAGCATTCACGTTCTCACTCCCCTCTAATTGCCGACAACACGGCAAGAATTATTAGTTCAAAACTGACGACCATAGAGCCTAACAAAAGGCCCTTAGAGAATGCACAGATAGCAAACCCTAAGAAGCCTAGCAAAAGTAAAATAGCCGGCTCGTTATTTTCCCAGAAATCCATTGCATTCCCTCCTTAAAAGCCGAAATCATCGCTCATCACGTCATCATCAGTTAAATAATTGTCAATATCCTCTCGGAAACAAACGGCATACGCGTCAAGCAAAGCATCGGCTGCGTCGATCTTGTTTGAATAACGGTTCTTGTCGATTCTGACACCGTTGTTATCCGACCTGAGCACCGCGTTAGAAATTGCGCCGGCTAGAATCTCGTTGTTGGGATGCAGAACCCGCTTGTCAAGCACGTCATCGCGGAATTGCTTAGTCGGCATAGAGAGGGTTAGCGTCCCTTGCCGAATCTGAATCTGTTGCCATTCAGGATGATTCTTTTCAATCTGCGTTAGCAGCGGTCCGTATTGTGCCGGGTCAAAGCAAATCGCTTGAACGTCGAGATTGTGGACGTCCACAAAATCATCAAGCCAGGTAAATACTCGCTCAACATCAATGACGCCTGATTCAAGCTGTGTGATTTCGCACTGCCCCATCTGTTCTAATCGCCGATAATCAAGTCGATCGGCCTTAATCTTGGCGTCTAGGCCGTATTTGGTGGCCACGAACGCGTACGAATCCGCGTACCAAAAACCTTCTTGTGGTATTAACCAGCTAATGGCATACAAGTCGGATGATTTACCCACGTCAATGCCAATCCAAGCACGTTGGCCGTCAATGTTAATTGGATCCACGCAAGCGGCGTTCCAGGTGTCAATATCCATATATGAATCTTCTTCCGCCTGACGCCACATATTGTAATTTTTTACGAGAACAGCGTTACGGGTGCCTTTTTCCTTAGCCTCAGTCCAGCGCTTGTCAAGATAGCCGTAAACCTGGTCTTGCAGTTCTGGTATGGCAAGGATCGGGTTAGATTTAATCCACATTGACTTGTCGTCTACTTCGGCCGCGTCGTCTTGCTCGGCGATATAAGCAAAGTAGGTATCATCAACAACCTCATCACTTAAAATCTTAGTAGCGTACGGATACTCAATCGTATGCATCGGCGCATTAAGGTCAAATCCGGCGGTTGAAATAATGAGAATCAGCGAATTATCAAGCAAGGCCTGACCGGATTCCAACAGTTCCATCATTTCAGTGGTCTTGGAAGCGGCGTATTCATCTAAGATTCCAACGTGCGGTTCGAAACCATCGACCGTCCCTGTGTCGCGCGAGAGAGCGCGTACGTAAGAATAATCGTCCAGGTTGTCAATGACGTCGCGCATTACCTTGGTCCCGCGTTTAATATCACCTTCACGTGACCGCAAGGCATTCAACCGTTTCTTGATCATCGTAAAAACAATATTAGCTTGCTTGCGGTCGTTGGCCGTACAGAATATCTGACGTGAGAATTCTGGTGAATTACCCATCAGGAACTCATACAGAGCCACACCGGAAATCAGAATCGACTTACCATTCTTACGAGCCATTGAAAGCATAGCTTTGCGAAATCGGCGCTTAGTAGCATCTTCTTTTTTCCACCAACCGTACATGTTGGCGATGATAAAACGCTGGAAGTCGGCCAATGGATAGGCTCGCATGGTCTTAGGGTCGGGAAGGATCTCCATGAATTGAATTACCCGGTTTGCCCGTTCGACATCATAAAAGTAAGGAAAATCATCGCTTTCAGACGCTTTTAAGTCGTTTAAGTAGCGTTTAGCAGCTAAAATAACCTTTTTTCCGGCTGTTCTCTCGCCACTAATCACGCTTTCAGCGTATTGCTTAGCATAGTCGATCATGAAATACCATACTTCTCTCTAAATGATTCCTTTTTCTTACCCTCGTCGGCCTTTGGCATGTTCATCTGCATTCGGCTGTTGACATTCAAGCCTAAGTCACTAGCCAGCGATTTGATGTTTTTAGTCGCTTTATCTAGCGTCCGGACTAACCGTTCCCGCTCGTCTGGATCACCCACAGAGGGGAGTGTGCAGGACGTGTCCTTATAAATTGAATACCAGGTGCAGTAATTCTCAAGTTCGGCGTGGTCTAGATCACGCAACGGCAAATCACCAATTGCCTGGATAATGCGCCGGTACTCTGCCTTAGCATTCTTATCTAGATACTTCGGCGGTGACTTCTGTAATTCTGGATAGCCATCTTTGGCGAGAAATTCGGCCTTATATTTAGCCTCCTGTTCAACTATCCGCAGATGACCGGTTGATTGACTTAATAATCTTTGTTTTCTTGCCAAAATCTCACCTCCGTGCTACGCTTAAGTCAATAAAACCGCTGGTCATTTTTTGGCCGGCGGTTTTTTGTTGTGGTCTCATAAGCAAAAATTGTTGGAATTTTGCATGCAAAAAGGTCGATGTGCGTTCTCGAGTCTTTAAAAATGTACCCCCCGTTCGTTTTTGAGGGGGGCTTAGCGGTTTTTGACGCGCCGGAAGTGTTCGAAGTTCGCATTTTTTAACCGATTTTTGATCTCGTTGAATGCGATCGTTTGTCCACGTTCTTTCAGTCTTTGTTCGCAAATCGCTGAATCAGTATCGATCAAGATGTGATCAATGTGATGATAGTTAGCCAACAGTCCATCGATCCGCTCGTCTGGTAATGTCCTGATGATCCAAACGTTGTTGAATGTTTGCTCAGCCTTAAGCTTGCGTAACATCTGATCAAGGAACAGTATGATGTAGTCATGTGCGTCGTGGTTACGTGACCGACTAGGCAAGCCAGTCAGTGTCTGCATCAACTCATCATAATCATAGATCAGATCATGATCAGTCATGTGACGCTTGACATATGTTGACTTACCACTCGCAGGCAATCCACACACAATCTTAATCTCCATGTAACGTTCGCTTCCTTTATGATGCTTCATCCATTCCCGTTTGGTCTTGACCTTGTGACACGCACGACAGAGTGATTGAAGGTTGTCAGGGTTCAATCGGTCGTCCCAGTCGTCCTTGCTAGGGATGATGTGGTCCACCAATTCGGCAGCCATTCCACAGCGTTGGCACAAACCGAAATCTCTTTCCAAGATCTGTTCGCGCATCTTGCGCCAATCAGATGTCTTGTAGAACCTCACGTACTCGTCATCGGCTACCTTGCGATGGTAGTTATACGCTTGGTCGTTGTCGTGCCGTGCCCTAGTGTCATAGTCAACTATGGCCGGCTTGCCGTTGATAAACGACAGCTTGGTTGGTTTCACGATACCACCCCCTTATTATTTTATGTATCAAAAAACCACCGGAGGAACCGGTGGTGAAAGCCTCGTTAGGCAATCTGACGAGCTGGAATCGAACCAGCGCTCCCAATGTAAATTTTGAACGCACTCATTTTTTGAATACTGGGAGCTGACCACACGCCAGATAAGGATAGCAGATCGGTAAGGGAGGTTTATCACCTCCATCTTTAAACCAGTCGATTTCGATGGGTTTGAAATTAATACATAACATGCCGTTTTGGTTGACTTTCAATTAAGGCCAATTTATTCTATAGGTGTTCAAGGGTTATCCAGTTAATAACCTTTAGGTCGCTAGCGAAAAACAGTGACCCTTTTTACTCGAACAATTACGTTTCACAATTATTTTTATCAGGAGGCTACAAAATGAGTTTAGAAGACAGAACTAAGAACGCCAAAGATAAAGTTAGTGGCAAGGCCAAGGAAGTTGAAGGCAAAGCAACCGGTGACAAAATTCGTGAATCCCAGGGCAAGGCTGAAGGCTTAGCTGGCAAGGCTAAGGATAAGTTAGCTGATGCCAAAGATACGGCCAAAGATGCTGTTGACAATCTGAAAGATAAATTTGACAAGTAACATTCTTTGAAGGCGTGATCGCCTTCTTTTTTTATCCAAAATAAAAAGCCAGCCGTTAAGCTGACTTAGAACCCATATTTATTTCGGCACCCTTGTTTTAATGCTATAGCTAATCTTTCCATTTCTTCCACTGTGTCTCCTGCCAAAGTAGCATCTAAGACTAGTTTTTTCTTTTTCTCAGTACTTAATGTCATTTCATACCCATTTTTATCTAAAAAAAACAAAGTTGCTAGCAAAGCTGTTCGTTTATTTCCGTCTACAAAAATATGCTTTTTAGTAAGCTTTTGCATGATATATGCAGCCTTTTTCCAAATAGTTGGATATAGTTCATGTCCAAAGACGACCATTTGAGGTTGTTCAGATATCAGTGAAAGCCCTTCTTCATATTGGATTCCCGCAAACTGTTGATTTTCACCATTTAGTGCGACCTTGTTTGCTTCTATCAAGTCATTAGGTGTCAGGTACTTCATTTATCCTTTAGCCAATCCATCACTTCTTTATTTTCATCAAAAAGTCGATGAAGTGTATCTGTATCTACAGAAGTATTTTTCTTTGAATCAAATGAACCATCAAAGAATTTCTTTATTGAATCATCGCTAATAACATGGCTTTGTTCAGTATTAAGCCAAGGTTCTTCTGTATGGGTTTGTCTCATTAAGTCGTAAGCAGATTTATAACCATATACAGAGTAAACCCCTTCTAAAATATCCAAATTTTCTTTATCATTTTGTAGTTCATTATAATCCGCTTCATCTTCCGAAGTAATTGGAGAATTTGAATCTACGATACCTCGACAATGTTTATAAGCCTCATGAACTTCTGCAACAGCCGGCCCGTATCTCCAAGCCACAATATCATTCTCAAACATGCGATGACCCGTCATTGATAAACTAGCTGCTTGAATATAATAAAGTAGCTTCATGGCTTTCATTTGTGTTAACTCTTCAACGTTGGGGTTATCTTGCATATCTTTATAATTCTTCACACGTAACCAATTAATTATTTTGAAAACATTATACATTACTAACCCCCTCCTTCAGTAAAAACATTTTACATGAAATTTCCTCACTATAAAGTACTTTGCTCAAAAATATAATATAAAATTACAAAAGCCCAGCTACAATAGCTAGGCTTGGGTGATGCATATCGTAGTTTATCGGCATCGTAGTCAAAGCAAGAGGCAGAGTTGAACCCAGGGTAAGTGCCAATCCAACGGGGACTTAATCATTCTTTTTGACAATACCAGTATATGCCATTTTATCCCCGTGTGGTACCCGCTTGATCCCCGTTCGATTCCTGATTCATCCCCGATTTGAAGTAGACGTGAAAATCAGGAATCAATTGACGATCAACACGGTATACTGCACACTTTGGTTCAATGATATCCGCGAAATCAAGGCAGGCCCGCTCTTCTAGTGCCTTATAGCCATCATCGCTGTATCGTTCTAGCTTCGGAGCCAGCTCTTTAATGTACATACGATCTCTAAAACCCGGTAAAAAGCGTTCTTTCAGAATGACTCTGGACGAATACCGACAACTTTGAATGGCCTCACGAACGGCGTAAACCGCATGTAAGCAGTCGGCAATGTCGGCCAGCCGATCATCAGTCGAGTTAAAGGCCGAGCTGCCTTTGATTCCAGTGATATCTAATTGCGGCGAGCGCAAGCCATAGTTACCCGCTCTCAAACAGATCCCTTCAAATCGGTCATCATCCCAAAAGAAATGACGCACTTTGTCAATTGTTGCTTGTTTATCAATTTGCGGAAACAGTCCCATGAAGTGCACTCCTCGTTGTATAATTGGATTGATATTTGTTTTGAAAGCGCCCTGCATGGGTGCTTTTTATTTTGTCAGTTTCACCATCGCCAAAACGGAATTCCGACTAGCAACCACACCACCCCATTAGCAATCGTCAACGCAGTGAGTACCGCTAAGATCCATTTAATCGTTTCCATCATTGTCCTTCCGCTCTCTTTTTACGTGCTGCCGCTTTATGCAGCTCATTTTTTACCGTTTTAAACGACCGCTTTGAAATGCATGCAGCATCCGCTAAAGTTAGTTTTCTTTTAATTTTCCATTCCAAGAGCATGTCCCACAATTCTGGAAATTCGCTTGTGCCCTTGTGAGCGCCCGCAAGCTTCCGTTCCTTGGCTAAAAAGATCGTGCGCAAGCCATCAATCATACCCTTTCGTTTAGCCATTTCCAGCTCTCGGAGCCGTTCTCGCTCAAGCTGGTCATCTGACTTACGGAGTTTTTCAATCGCCCTTAATCGGCGGTTGAATTTTTGAGTTTCTCGTTCAAAGTCAGGCTCACCAAATTCGTCAATATATGCCTTATCTTCAATTTGCAAACGGTCATCAAAGCGCATGTGAATTGCACAAAGCAAGCCGCGTGTCAGCAAGTTCACTTCTCTACCTCCTCATCGTGACAAGTTTCTAGTACTGGTGAATCAAAGTTTTGTAACAGCCTTCAAGACCCCAGTATTTGATTTCGTCTTCTGTGAATAAGATATCGATTAAGTTTTTTAATTTCCGATCATCTAACCAACTCCAGGCAACGTCATGATTGTATTCTTCAACCCAGCCATAACGTTGGTCAAAACGTTTACTCTGTTCTTCTCGGTATTCTTCGTTAGTCATTATTTTAGATCCTCCATTCACACCTACATTCCGATTATTCCTTTGACGTCATAATCAATGCTTTTAAATTCGTGGTAGTGGTCAATCTCTACTTTGCCGTTTCGCTTCTTACGGGGATGAGCCGGCTGTAGTTGTGTGGTAAAGCCAAATAGCTTCATACGGAAACTATTCTTGGTCGGTACCACTACCTCAACAGGCAATCCATAGCGCCGGGCGAATAGCTTGAACCGTAGCAAGGCTCCTTTATCAATTCCTCGTGAACTTAACGAGGTCTTGACATCATAAACGTGTTCTCGCCCCTCTGGCCCGTAAATGACAAAGTCTGGCCGGTAGAACATCCCCCGTTGCGTGTAGCCCCCTACCTCGAATTTACCTAGCACCTCAAAGTTTTCGTGGCAAGTAAACCTCTTCCCGCTAGGCTTGACAAATTGCAAGTAGAATTGGGCTTCCTTCATGCTGTCGAAGGTAATCCCGTCTAGTTCCACCTTTTGTCCAAAGTGTTTCATCCCTAATAATCGTCCTCTCGTAACTCTAATAGGCTAACCTGTAATGCGTCTGCAATCCTACAAGCA
>PPYF01129306.1_pt1 | contig 66926 bp, 58 predicted proteins | sample 1559871 | NCBI WGS metagenome assembly PPYF01 (sample SAMN08240021, study PRJNA423297) | Human gut metagenome, whole genome shotgun sequencing project. | reverse complement strand
GTTTATAGGTTTACAAAACATATTACACAAGGAGAGAGCATTATGAAAAAATTATTTTATGTAGTATTTACAACGTTGTGTATAACTTTTCTTTTGACCGGCTGCACAGCCAATACCACGCCACCAGAAAAAACGGATGATGGGGGGGGCCAGACAACGAATGATCAAATTTCTTTTTACTTTGATACCTATGAAGAGTTAACTGCTTTTTTCACCTCTGATAAAAGCAGCGAGAGTGTACCTGCTCTCAGCGATGCAAAAGCAGGTGGCGCCGAATATGAAACACTTGTCAATCGCTTTGTAGAAGGCAAAGCCAAAATTCGGGTTCCTTGTTTTGCGGGTAAACCGGGTCCTTTGCGCAATCAGGAAGGATATTTTAATATCACTTTGTTTTCCTCAGAGCTTTACTCCATGCCATGGATTTGGTATTATTGGACAATGAAGGGACAGAATGTAATAATAAGAACCACGTATTTAAGTGAATCTGTTACGGAATACGCAAGAAATCATTCGTGTTCCGAAGTGATAAAAAGCATTTCCCCAACAGCGCCAAATACTGATAATTACCAATCCTTCCCAAACTACCGAGCAGTATATGAACAAACACTACAGCTTTCCGATAAAAAGACTTCTGCTATGTTCTATGAAGTGAATGATGATGAAAGGTTTTATGTTTTTTTCATATATGACGATATACTTGTTATCATCGTAACAAAGCCTGATGTTATGACAAGTGATTTTTGGTCAGGTTTTAGCCTTGGGGATATAACGTAGAAGTGAATGAGGCCCGTTTTTCGAACATTTTTAGCGAAAAGCGGGTCTTTTTCTATGTCAAAAGCCTTGATGAATCGAGTTTTGTTTGAATTGCTGCTTTACTTGTAACCGGTAGAAAAATAAAAATTAGGGAGAAAAATATTTTGTGACAGCCTATTTTTAGACAGGCTATTCTTATATACAAGATATGATTGCTTGCCAAATAAGTCCTCAAAATGGACTGACGTTTTGTAAGCTAATGAGCGGTGTGCACGCTGTTCCTTATAGAACTCTATGTACCGTTCAACGCTTTTACGACAGTCCTGCTCGGATGAATCGGTTTTACGATAGACTCTTCCTTTTTGAAAACAGCAAAAAATGTTGCTTTCTCTATTTACAATGATATACTGCTGTAGTATTCTTAATACAGATGACAAGAATCGGTTCGTGATAGAATTGGTTTTTACCGTTTTGGATGTGTTTCGATGACTGGCGTAAATACCTGGCCACTTTGCGGTGTGGCTTTTGTGGTGTTTCCTCGTTGTTGTACGTAGCGGAAGAGGGCAGCAAGGGATATTTCCTTGGATATCATTAATATAGAAAATATATTTTAGCAAAGGAGTGTCTATATAATGAAAAAAGGTATAGTAATGTTATGCTTGCTCTTGATTACCATTGCGGTCATGCCACTCATGGTAAATGCGGAGGAAATTATGAGAAAAGAAGATTCCACAAAGATCAGTGAGGAAATAAAAAATCAGCTTGCCCTACAAAAAGATGAGGAAGTTATAAGGATTTATAATATTCCGTTACGCTTTGCTTTCACCGAATATAGCAACATCAATGAGGTATTAGCAAGTAATGAAGTATTGCAGATTTATTATGCCGTGAAGTCTACAAATGAATTATTAGTATATAAGGAGATTTATGATGGTGGATGTCGCGAGTATGAAATATATAGTAGAAATCAAAAAGCGATGAATGCTTTTGAAAATGACAATATAATAGAAAAGATTTCATCTGATATAATAGTCTATAATACCTACTACCTTTCAGGGGAATCATCTCATATGGGTACGGCGATTTATTATGTAACCAATAAAGGTGATTACGTTTATTATAATTACTACGAACTCGGTGAAGGGGAATACCTGTTTCCGATAGATGCTTTCTGTAAATATCAAAAGGCAATTATTGATGAATATGCTAAATATCCGGATCGGGATGGAGGAATCAGTATCGATCAATTGTGGGATTTATCGCCATACGATATTAATTCAAAATCCTTTAACCCCAATGCAAAAATTCAGCTTGGAAAGGGCAATGATGTTGCCTCCTCGGACAATACAAACAAGTTTTTGCTATGGGGTGGCATTTCACTTGGTATCGTTCTGCTGGCAGCCGGTCTTGTGTGTGGCGGAATATATTTGCATAAGAAAAAAGCGTCAAGGTAGGCACTATTTATCGACCTCCTTATGGAGGACGACCAGAGCACACAGCAATGGCACGAATGGATACTCGCATAAGCTATACTAACTCTTTGGAATCCAAAACCTGTGACTATTTTTTCACCACAATCGCTTCCAATCAAGAAGTTTCGTATAACATAAAATTTTACGTTATTTGAACGGCAAACTCCACCTAGTCTGTGATGTTAGCGTAATAGAGTCTACCGATCACAGTTCAGAGGTGTTCCACGATTTGGTTGCGATGTGGTGCGGATTCTCGGCTAGGCGGATATGTTATGAATGAGAGCCGCTATTGATATTACCGCTTCTGATGTTATTTGCGCAGAGCGCCAATCAGAAATGATTGCGCACTTAAAGCAACACCATGAATAACACAAAAATAATGAATCGGGGAGAGGAATATGAAAAAATTATTTTATTTACTAGTGACAACGTTATGCATCACTTTTCTTTTGACCGGTTGCCAAGCAAAAGAAAAAACGGACAGCGAGGGTTCCAATTCAATGCTGTCGATTGAAAAAACGCCCTTTCACTTCGATACCTATGAAGAGTTAGCTGCTTTTTTTACTTCGGATAACAGTAGCGAGAATGCCCTGGCCTACAGCGAAACAAAAATATATGGAGCAGAATTTGAAACGCTTGTCAATAACATTTTGACGGGAAAAACCACAATTCGGATTCCTTATTTCGCTGGCCAACCCTTTCCGATACGCGATCTGAAAGGATACGCTAAAGTCAGTTTGTTTCCATATGAACTTTACGAGAAACCAGTGTTTTGGTATCATTGCAGAATAGATGGTCAGGATGTAGGAATTAAGATCATGCATTTAAGCGAGTCCGTCACAGAATATGCAAAAGATCATTTGTGTTCCGAAGTAATAAGAAGCATCTATCCATCGGCGGTCAATATCGATAATTACCAACAATTGAACCCAAACTATCGGGTAATATATGAACAGCCATTGCAACTTGCGGATAGAGAAGCTTCGGCGATGTTTTGTGAAGTGTATGATGAAGAAAGAGTTCGTGTTTTCTTCGCCTATGATGATGTGCTTGTTCTCGTTATAACGAAGCCTGATGTTATGACAAATGATTTTTGGTCAGAATTTAGCCTTGGGGATATAACGTAGAAAGACCTTAGTCAAGCAACCGGCTGAGACAAGACGATGCCAGATGGTGGATCTGCCGTTGCAACGATACAGACAATACAATATAATGTTACGCAACGGACTGGTTTTTGCGCAATTTTGCAGTGTTACCCCGTGTAGGGGTGCGGATTGAAATGCGTTGTTGATCAGGTCACGGCAGGTCTGGCTGGTGGATTACCAAATATCAATGGCTGCCCAAAAAAAGTATTGACAACTTTTTGATGTCATGGTATTATATCCAGGCTGTCGCAAGACAGACATGCTGGTGTAGCTCAGCAGGTAGAGCAACTGACTTGTAATCAGTAGGTCGGGGGTTCGATTCCGTCCACCAGCTCCACGTTGCCGGGAGCTTCACAGCATAGGCAACTATATGGGAGAGTTCCCGAGCGGCCAAAGGGGGCAGACTGTAAATCTGTTGCTAGTAGCTTCAGTGGTTCGAATCCACTCTCTCCCACCAAAGCATTCAAATCCGAACCTTTTGCCAATAGGTGAAACGTTCGGATTTGTTATTTATTTAAACAGTCTGATATAGTCTTTGTTTGTGGCAGTATGGGAGGCCTATCCTGTACTGCCACTGTTCTTTCAATTTGAGATTTGAAAGGACTTGAGGAAATGAAAAAATATCAGATTATAGGATTTATACTTTGGATTTTAGGAAATATCTTGCTTACCCTGCGGGTGAGGGATTACATACTTATTGCACCGGTGCTGGCGGTACAGATTATCATTTGGATTTGTTGCATCGTGTTGTTCTGCATAGACATTTCGTTACGGGGATTGTTTATTGCTATCAACACAATTTTGGTGTTTACCGGATTGCTTGGATTTTTCTATTTCATATATTTTCGCAATCCAGTTGGTGCAATAAATATTGTTGCGGCACTTGTTGTGATAATCAAAAATAGCCTATGTGAACGAAAACAGAAAGCAAATCATTTCGTGACGAAAATGCCCACTATTTTTGTATTGACGGCGATGCTGCTATCGCTGATATTTTTAACGCATATTTTCGTCACCAACAAGCAAACCGGATTAGAAAACGGTCTGTCTTGCTCTTGGAGTGCCCGTGACGAAAAGTTTTTTGATGAGCTTGAAGAACTGTAGTACGGATGAAAAAATCGTTAAAGCAGGCTACAAATGGATTATAGAAAACATAGACTATGATTACGAATATACTGCTTTTTATCAATACTTTGATATTGAGAAAACCTTGCAGACGAAAAAGGGCTTGTGTTATGACTATGCCAACCTTTTCGCCGCCTATTGTCGCAGTCAAGGCATACCCTGCTTTGTCGTTGATGGAAAGCATTACCTCGACTATTCACGAAAACACACTTGGAACCGAATATATTTCAATGGCGCTTGGTGGGATGGAGATACCACATACGACTCAATGTTAGCAACACCCAAAGGTTTATACAAAATTGAATCTTTAGATACCAATCACAACGATTACATTATAACGAGAATATATTAATCAGCTTGCTCTCTATCAATTTTGGTAGAGAGCTTTTATATTGAATTGTGAATTGTTCTAACAATTTCGTGTTAAGAATGTTATTTTAGAACGAAACCTGAATAAAACCGAATTAAACCCATGGCGTTATTCTTTGCTTTATAGTATAATTATTTTGTGATATTTTAACCATTCACAAGGAGGATTTTTCTGTGGATAATACTATTGAACGTTGGTACTCATTAAAAGAAATAATGGAGTATCTTGGAGTTAGCCGTGATACCATAATGAAATGGATAGAGACTAAAAACATGCCAGCAACAAGATTGGGACGTATGTGGAAATTTAAGATTAGTGAAGTGGATGCTTGGATGAAATCCGGCGCCGCAGCTGACAATTGAAAGGTGGTATGAATTATGGCACTTGAAAATAAATTAGGGCTGATAAATTCGGCCGACCTTGCCCGTGAAGAAGAAAAAATCAGTAAGAAAAAGGCCATTGAACTGTTTGAAAAAGGCTTACTTGATAAAATGGAAGCCGGCAAGTTTTCATCCCTAAAAGCAATTCACCAATATCTTTTTGAGGATATTTATGATTTTGCAGGAAAAATTCGCACTGTTAATATTTCAAAAGGCAGCTTCCGTTTTGCACCGCTTATGTATTTGGAAGCAGCTCTGCAGAATATTGATAAAATGCCTCAGTCTACTTTTGATGAAATTATTGAAAAGTATGTTGAAATGAATATCGCCCACCCTTTCCGAGAGGGTAACGGGCGTAGCACCCGTATTTGGCTGGATTTAATTTTCAAAACCGAACTTCACAAGGTCGTTGACTGGAGCAAGGTTGATAAAGAAGACTACCTGCTTGCAATGGAACGCAGTCCAATTAAAGATATTGAAATTAAACATCTGCTTAAAAAAGCCTTGACCGATGACATCAACAGCCGTGAAGTCTATATGAAAGGCATCGACCACAGCTACTACTACGAGGGATATACGACCTTTAAGACGGAAGAACTGTAAATCGTTGTTGCAAAGGAAGGAACATAAAAAATGGCTACTGGAAACAACGCCAATATCGGCTTTGAAAAACAAATTTGGGACGCAGCGTGTGTCCTTTGGGGGCATATTCCCGCAGCGGAATACAGAAAGGTTATCGTAGGTCTTATTTTCCTGCGTTACATTTCAAGTGCTTTTGAAAAACGCTATCAGGAGCTTGTTGCTGAAGGCGACGGCTTTGAGGATGATAGAGACGCTTATGTAGAAGATAATATTTTCTTTGTACCGGAAGATGCTCGATGGAGCAAGATTGCTTCTGCGGCTCATACTCCGGAAATTGGTACAGTTATTGATGTCGCAATGAGAGCCATCGAAAAAGAAAATACTACCTTAAAAAATGTTTTGCCAAAAAACTATGCAAGTCCCGATTTGGACAAGCGTGTTTTAGGTGATGTCGTTGACCTGTTTACCAATATGGGTAGTAATGACTTCCGGTAATAACGATCCCGAAGAATGGCGGCAGATTATTGGCAACAAGCACCACAAGGACGAACTTGCAAAAAAATTCAAAGATAACAACAGCCCACTGAAAATAGCCATTGTCGTTGATATGTGGTTGACCGGATTTGATGTTCCTTCCCTTGCTACAATGTATGTCTATAAACCGATGTCCGGACACAATCTGATGCAGGCAATCGCCCGTGTAAATCGTGTGTTCCGTGATAAAGAAGGTGGACTTGTCGTTGATTATGTTGGTATCGCCTCCGCATTAAAGCGGGCAATGAACGACTATACCACCCGTGATAAAAAGAATTATGGGGATACTGATGTTGCTAAGGTCGCTTATCCGAAATTTTTGGAGAAGCTGTCGGTTTGCCGTGATAAATTCCACGGATACGATTACTCTAAATTCCAAAACGGTACAGACCTTGAACGAGCAAAAACAATCAGTGGTGCAGTTAACTTTATTATGGGCAGAGAAAAAGCCACCGAAAAAGACTCTTTTGTAAAAGAAGCTCTTATGCTTCATCAGGCATTGTCTCTTTGTTCTTCCTTGGTTGATGAGGACAGTAGATTTGAAGCAGCGTTCTTTGAGTCTGTTCGTGTATTGGTGCTCAGACTGACGAATACAGGTGTCGGCAAAAAGATTTCTCTGCCGGAAATGAACGCAAGAATCAATGAACTTTTGAAGCAAAGTATCAAGAGCGATGGTGTTATCAACCTTTTCTCTGACATTAAAGAGGAGTTTTCGCTGTTTGATCCGAAGTTCCTTCAGGAAGTTGCCAATATGAAAGAAAAGAATCTTGCTGTTGAACTTCTGAAGAAACTGATTGCTGAGCAGGTATCGGTTTACCGCAGAACAAATGTGGTTAAATCGGAGAAGTTCAGTGAGATTATGCAGCGTTCCCTTAAGGCGTATCTCAACGGTATGTTGACAAATGAGGAAGTCATTGAAGAAATGCTAAAATTGGCAAAGCAAATCGCCGCAGCACAAAAAGAGGGCGACCAGTTAGGGCTTACCGCTGATGAACTTGCTTTCTATGATGCATTGACAAAACCACAAGCGGTTAAAGATTTTTATGAAAATGAAGAACTGATTGCAATTACAAAAGAACTTGCTGATACTCTCCGAAAGAATAAGACGATTGATTGGCAGAAGCGTGAGTCTGCAAGAGCAAAAATGCGTATGCTAATTAAAAAACTCTTAAAAAAGCATAAGTATCCACCGGAAGGTATGGAGGACGCCGTACAGACTGTTATGATACAGTGCGAGCTTTGGACGGATAATATGGAGGTGTAATGATGAATACACAAAAACTCAATTCGGCGATAACCGAATTTATAAAGAAAAAGAAATCGAATGCTCCATATTATGAGGAAAATTGGACGGAGCGTAAAGAACGCAAAGAATACTATCAGTTTTTTACTACAAGCTTTTGGCTATGACTGAGGATGAATTTTTAGAGTACATCAGTAAGCTGTGATCAGAGGTTTGCTCTATTGCAAAAGAGATTGCTACAGAGCTCAAGAAAGCCGGTGCCGAAGATTATGACCTTTTGGCGGTTGATTACTTTATGTGTGATGAAATTTTACCACTGGCCGAAAAGAAATCTTCTACAGAACCCGCCACTCCTGAAGCAAAGAAATCCGTTACTGCAAACGACTCAAAATCTCTGCATGATGAGAGTAAGGAAAAATTGGTCGCCATCGGAGAGTTACTTGGATTCGATAGCCGTTCCGAAGTTAAAATTACTACCGGAGCAGTTGTAGATGCTGTTTGGGAAGCTAAAATCGGTAATATGGGTAAGGCGATCTATGTGTTTGAGGTGCAGTCCAAAGGTTCTATTGATAGTCTTATCTTGAATCTCAAAAAGGCACAGAGCAAGGCGGGCTTATGTTCTTTCCCTTTTCTGGAGTCCGGTATAGCTAAAGGCTTGAACAGCAATTTATTTTATCATAATGAATTTGACCGGCATCGACGAAAGCGGAAAACTGTAGTATAATATAAATTAAATTATCATTTTATCTCATCTGTCGGCAGCGAACAAGGGAGCGCCTCAGCATAAATAAGGAGAAGTCTTATGATTTCCATGGAACACACCACGTTGAAATACCGAAGCGGAAAAGGAATTTCAGACATCACCCTTTCCGTCCCCGAAGGCGGTGTGACTGGTTATCTCGGGCCCAATGGTGCCGGGAAAACCACCACGATTCGTTGCTTGATGGGATTTATGAAACCAGACAGCGGTATCTGCACTATTGATGGTTTGGATTGCTACCAAGACTCGGCAAATGTCAAGCGGGTAGTCGGCTATATACCAGGAGAAATTGCTTTTCCCAGCGGAATGAGCTGTATGGAGTACTTAACGTATCAATGCGAACTACGTCAGCTTAGAAACCTGTCCCGGATGAAGGACCTTATTGAACGATTTGATTTGGATACCAAAGGCAGCATTAAGAGCTTCTCCAAGGGCATGAAACAGAAGGTTGGAATTGTCACTGCCTTCATGAGCGATCCAAAGGTTTTTATTCTTGATGAGCCGACCTCCGGACTGGATCCGCTGATGCAAAATGAGTTTATCAAATTGGTCTTGGAAGAAAAGAAACGTGGGAAGACCGTCCTGATTTCCAGTCATATGTTTGAAGAGGTGGAACGAACCTGTGATGACGTGGCAATTATCAAGGATGGACAAATCCTGATTCACTCCGATGTAAAGGGCCTGACGTCTTCCAAACGAAAAGGCTACTATATCCGTACCCCGGATATCGATAAATTGAAGGCCTTTGGATACAAGACGGGGGAAGAAATGGAGGAAGGCTGCATCGTTTATGTCCAAGGCAGTGAGACGGCGGATTTCTTTAGGAAGCTGGGCGGCATTACCGTTCAGGATTTTGACGTAAAGACCCAGACACTGGAGGATATTTTTTTGCATTATTACCAGTCGGAGGCGGAATAATATGAGCTTAACGATTTTTAAAAACACATTCAAGCGAAACTGGAAATTGCTGCTTATTTTCCTTGTCGTTTTATGTATGTATCTCTCTATTATCATCAGCCTGATTGATCCCGACGATATGGCAGAAGTACAGGGACTGTTTGGGACGATGGCCGGTTTTTTGGAGGCGTTCTCCATCGATATCGCGGCCATGACGTCGCCGCTGAACTATACCGCATCAACCTTTTTCAGTGTTTTGGTGATGGCGTTTACCATGGTGTTTTATGTTATTCAGACAAATGGCCTGATAGCAAAGCAGGTGGATGATACTTCTCTTGCCTGTACGTTGTCTGCACCGGTGAAGCGGAGTACAGTAGTGCTTACCCGCGGGTTTTACCTGATTTTTTCCATGTTGATCCTGTTTATCGGAATATTTGCTTGTGGCTGCGGGATGCTGAGTACCTATGGCGAATTCGACGTGGGAGCCTATGCCAATTTAGTAGGGGTGACGTTCTGCTTGTGTACAGCGGTAGCTACGCTTTCGTATTTTTTCTCCGTTGTTTTTTGCGGCAGCAAGTTGGGAACCGGGCTAACCGTAGGCGTGCCGATTGCCCTTCTGTTCCTCCAGATAATAGGTGGGGTTGGCGGTGAACAGACTAAGTGGCTTTCCAAAATCACTCCATTTGGGTATCTGGACAGCGTGGGAATTGTGACCGGAGAGACTGCTACGTTGGGGTTATACCTTGCGTTCGGCGGAGCTATTATCGTATTGTTGACGGCTTCTGTTTATCTATTCAACCGGAAAAGGCTGCCCATTTGATGGGAAACAGGAAAAATATGACGGATCGGAACATCCTGGTGTATGCCGAAACAGGAAGATACCGTCTATGCTTTTGCAGCCCTCAACAGCAAAGGAGAGAAAAACGACATATGAAAAAGGCTGACCTGATTTTGCTGAAATCAAATGGAAAGGAAATTGAACTCTATTGCAGTTCGCAGGGCGGTCCGCTTGTGATTTACCATGCAGTGAAGGGAGAAGGCGCAAGCCTTTGGAATGCCTGTATGGAACAGAACTGTCCGGCCTTTTCTCTCGCGGTAATCAACCGTGTGGCATGGAATGACGAAATGACACCGTGGCCGATCCCGCCAATCAGCAGGAAGGATATGCCTTGTACCGGCGGCGCGGATTCCTATTTGCCCAAATTGGTTCATGAAATGCTGCCAAAGATCTGCGGCGAACTTCCTGCGCAGCCGGATTATTGTGCCTTGGCTGGTTATTCTCTTGCTGGTCTGTTTGCGGTGTATGCCGCTTTTCAGACAGCTTGTTTTGAGCGCATTGCTTCTGCTTCCGGTTCGCTGTGGTATCCTGATTTTATACCTTTTGTACAGTCACATAAGGTGTCCGAACAGACAAAATTCATGTATTTCTCTCTGGGAGATCGGGAAAGGCACACGAAAAATTCTTGTCTCGCATCCGTGGAGCACAATACCTTGCAGCTTGTAGAACATTTTTCTAGTTGTGGAATTACCACTTCCTTTCAAATGGTTCCGGGAAATCATTTTCAGAACGCCATCGGAAGAATAGCAGACGGGATTCGGTGGATGCTAAGTCAGCGGTGCGTTTGACCTGAGTAGCCATGCCTCATTCCGTGCAGATCCTTTTTGCCTGTCTTCCCAATCGCAAAGATAGACTCCTTGGTATTAGAATAAGCGTTCTTTTCAAAATACAGGCTCTGTGTTATACTGGCAAAAACAAATACGCAGCGGAGCCGATAGGAACAATATGAACAATAAAAAGTGGTATAATATAGTATTCCTCTGCTTGCTTTCCATTGTGCTTTTGCCATGGATTCTGTTGGGCTTGCTTATCTGCGGAATGCTGATACTGCTCCAAATTCCCAGAGAGAAAAAAGAGTATAAGAAATCCGAATACTACAATGACTTTCCCATTCCCTATCACTTGGACATCTTAAACGATAAAAAATGTCGTTTTTATCATGCAGCGAAGAAGAGCGGATTACCGATGCATTATGTTCGGCAGGAGTCAAATGCATTCGAATACTTTATTTATGAAGATATCCTTTATGTGTTTCCTGATTTTACACAAATCACATTTGCCGCAGAAAAGGAAACCTGGGAAGTAAACCGTGATGGTGATTGGATTTGTTTGGAAGAATACTATCAAACAGTCCTTTCTTTCTTAGATGATACCGCACCGAAAATTCCGGTCAAAATCGCTGTTGAGCGAGATCTGTTTCTGGAGTCGACGCTTGAACACGCTGAAATACCGGATTGCATTCATCTTACTGTAAAATATGAAACCATTTTTGCCAACGGCGATTCTGCGCGGAGAATAAGATTTCCTCAAAACACAAGTGAATTGTATGACATGATGCTCGGAACGCCAGATCTTTGCGGAACATATGAGCTTGTTAACGATACGATTGCGTGGCGTCTATATAAGAATATATCTGTTGAAATCAGTGTTGCCAATTGTGATTGCTATATTGGCATTGCCAAAGCAAAGCTTGGAAAAATGACCAGAGAGATAACACATTGGCATCCCGATAGACGTGAGATTTATCCTGATGTTTGCAGTATAGGGTGCAACGGCCATATCTTGGTTATTCGGGAAAATTTGTTTGGTACAACCATTCTTTATAAAGGCGATTCCGAAAACTGTCCGTACCCGCCGCTTCCGAAAAGAAGATTTGGAAAAATCTATTACTTAAAAGCCGAATCGTTTCTATGATAACCGATCTGTTGCCCCGGATCTGCTGCTGAATGTTATTGACATTTGACGTAGAAGGAGGTAATATATGCCGGATACGAAAGCCCCCATGACTTACTCTGGCTGCCGGCAGATTTCGTGATTTGAATGTACATCTGCTAACCTTCTCAATGTGGCGAAGGCATTCGGGCTGTTATTTGTTTTACTGAAGCACGAATGGAGAAGTAAGCTGTTATGAGCCGATCTTATGAAATTGATATGTGTAACGGGCCCCTGCTGGGAAAAATTTTACGCTTTGCTATCCCGTTGGTTTGTTCCGGCATTTTGCAGCTTTTGTTCAATGCGGCGGATATTGTTGTGGTTGGCCAATTTACCGGGAGCGACGCGTTGGCGGCGGTTGGTTCCACCGGTTCCCTGAACAATTTGATTGTCAATATTTTTCTGGGTCTATCCATCGGCAGCAGTGTCTTGGTGGCGCAATACTACGGGGCGCAGGATTGGAAAAACGTACATGATGTAGTTCATACCTCTATGCTGATCAGTGCCATTTCCGGCGTGGCCTTAATTTTTGTGGGTATCTTGCTGGCGGGACCTCTGCTGAACATCATGGGAACCCCTGATAAAGTACTGGATCAAGCGGTGCTGTATATGCGTATTGTTTTTATCGGCATGCCGGCCATGATGATTTACAATTTTGGGGCCGCCATTTTACGAGCGGTGGGCGATACCCGCCGTCCCCTGATTTTTCTGCTGCTCGCCGGCGTCATCAATGTCATCTTCAATCTGATTTTTGTCATCCTTTTTCATATGGGAGTAGCCGGCGTAGCCTTGGCTACCGTGGTCTCTCAGTTTGTTTCTGCCACACTGGTGGTTCTTTGCCTGATGCGCAGTTCCAGCTGCTATCAGCTACGGCTGAAACATCTACGCGTTACAAAAGCAAAACTTTTTCAAATCGCACGGATTGGGCTTCCTGCCGGGATACAGGGCGCTGTATTCTCTATCTCCAATGTTTTGATTCAGTCTTCCATCAATTCCTTTGACTATATTGCTATGGCAGGCAATACCGCGGCTTCCAATATCGAAGGATTCGTCTATACGTCGATGAACGCTTTGTATCAGGCATCTCTTAGTTTTACCAGTCAGAATGCCGGGGCACGTCAGGTAAAACGCATTGTGCCCGTTTTGCTGCGCTGTCTGGGCTGTGTCATTGTGATTGGGGTAGGACTAAGCTCGTTGGTCCTTCTGTTTGGCAAGTCGCTTCTGGGTATCTATTCCGATGATCCGGAAGTCATTGTATATGGATTGGAACGACTAAGCGTTGTTTGCTCCACTTATTTTTTGTGCGGCATCATGGATGTGACCTGCGGTTCCATCCGTGGATTGGGCTACTCTGTCACGCCAACGATTGTCTCGATGTTGGGCGCCTGTGGCCTGCGAATTTTGTGGATTTATACTATTTTTAAACTGAATCATACTCTGTTTTGTCTGTACCTGTCTTATCCCATCAGCTGGGCGCTCACCTTTGCTGCACATTTGACCTGTTTCATTCTTTTCTTTCACCGTTGGAAAAAGAGAGTGGAGCTCCAAAGCAGGAACGCTTCGCCGGGAACAGAGTAAAAAGTTAGCGAAGACCTTTTTCTCTGCTTCTTTCTTGACCGCTTTTTATACCGGGGGATTCCGGATAGCAGACAGGTTATGTTATACTATTCACAATGCATCAGAAAAGAGAGGGAGAGAGCATGAACGGACGTAACCTACTCATCGAAACGCTGGCGCAGGAAGACTTCCCGGAATGGGCAGCGTTTTGCGGCGTTAATTTTAACATGGATCCGTCATACTTCCAACGGCATTTTGAGGCGGATCCGCATCGTTGTCTGGAATCGATATTTATCATAAAGGATAACGGTGTGATTGTGTCTACGGTCCGTGTTTTTCAAAGGCATGTCTGGCTGGGAGGGAAGATGGTAAAAATGGGAGGCATCGGCGAGGTGTCTACCGCCGAAGCTTATCGGAAGCGGGGGTTGTCTCAGAGGCTTCTTGCAAAGGCCGTAGAATATATGCGACAAAACGGCTTTCTCCTATCTATGCTGGGAACGGGCTTTTTCGGTCATTATGAGAGGCATGGGTACCGGCAGGTGAAAGAATACCGGAAGCTTATCGGGGGCGGATCGGTCACTTGCACGGGCGCAACCCTGCAGCCACTTTCGGTACGTGATTTTTCGGCCATGTCTTTGTTGTACGACCGGTATACGTCACATTATCATTTGTCTGTTGTTCGGAGTCCGGAATATTGGCGCTCTTGGTGTGCCGGAGAAATCCGAAATCCCGTTGGACTGTTCCGGGCAGGCCGGCTTGCTGGATATGTCTGTTACGATGGTTCGTTTGTGGGGGAACTGATTGGAGAGCCGGAAGATCACGATTTGCTTCTAAGCGCTGTAACGCCGGCGGATGGTGTGATAAATGCGCCGGGAATTGCGCAGACAAAACGCGAGATCGTGACATGCCCTTATTACGATTGCATCATGATTTTATTGCTTCGTCCATTGGACTGCTTCGGCAGAACGTTTTATCAAACAGAAGATTTGGTGGAATATTTGAATGAAAATGGCGGAATCAATCATTGGACGCAGGATGGGTTTTGATTTGGACGGAGGCGTATCATGCTTGGCACGGTATAGAGAGATATCGTTGGCCCACATTATGAGGTTCACTGTACGAAGGATTGTGACTTCACGAGGTATGCCGGATCCGACGTTGGCGTTATACGGACTGTTTTGCTTCTGCCAGAATAGGAGGGGTGGTTGTTTTGGAACGTTATTATGTGGATCGGATCCGGATATCTTATTGTGATGATGAAACCTATCTTTCCCGGCTACCCTTGGTACGTTATCTGAACCGGGTAAAGGAAGTCTATTTTCGTCAGCCCATTACCTTTTTGGTTGGGGAAAACGGAAGTGGAAAGTCTACGCTGCTGGAGGCCATCGCGGTGGCTGCCGGATACAATGGAGAGGGCGGGTCCAAGAATTTTTTGTTTTCCACCAAGCAGACGGTGTCCAATCTGAGCCGTTATCTGACGATCAGCCGTTCCGCTCACGAAAAAGACGGTTTTTTTCTGCGGGCGGAGAGCTTTTATAATGTGGCGTCCCAGGTGGAGGACCTGGAGTTGAATTTAGACGGTTACGGCGGGAGAGCTCCGCATGCGCAATCTCATGGGGAGAGCTTTTTCTCTTTGGTGCAAAATCGTTTTCGCGGAGACGGGCTATACTTGCTGGATGAGCCGGAGGCGGCATTGTCTCCCGCCCGGCAAATGGCGTTGCTGATGGAATTGAAGCGGCTGACCGACTGCCGTTCTCAATTGATTATTGCAACCCACTCTCCGATTTTGCTGGCCTATCCGGGAGCCGTCATCTATCAGCTTTCGGAAGAGGGAATTCAGACTGTCCGCTACCGGGATTGCGAACCGTATCGCTTGACAAAACAGTTTTTGGATGCTCCAGAGCACGTACTGGCCTATTTGTTTGATCCCGGAACGGAAGGGAAACGATAAGCCGGGACGGCGATCGGTGCGTCATCGTACAGGATGGTGTGAAACATCCTGCTGCAGATTCGAATCAATTATGGTATAATAGTCGCGGAAGAAACCTTCCGCGCCCTTGGCAAAATGCTTCGTTGGAACGGAAAGGCATGTACCAACGACGTCGAATGCGGAGACGGCGCATTTTATGATATGGTAGGATCGTCGCGGAAGATTGCTTCCGCGCCCTTGGCAAAATGCTTCGTTGGAACGGAAGGGCATGTTCCAACGACGTCGAATGCGGAGACGGCGCATTTTGTGATATGGTAGGATCGTCGCGGAAGAAACCTTCCGCGCCCTTGGCAAAATGCTTCGTTGGAACGGAAGGGCATGTTCCAACGACGTCGAATGCGGAGAAACTGCATTTTACAATATTTTTTGATTGTGGGAGACTTGCCGTGAGCGATAAAACCAGCTTGAACATAACCGGACAGCCACCCGTTTTGGAAACGGCCGAATTTGTCTTTGAGCTGCCCGCCCCGGAGCACCGCGGGCGAGCCAATGCCTTCAAGGAGAGCTTTTTTGCGGCCGGGGAGACGGTAATCAATGGAAGCGCACTATTGGATCAACTGGAATATGACCAATGGCTTGTCAATACAATACGCAACCGGCATGATGCTACCGCCCGACAGGATTGGGTCACATCCACCACTTTCTTCGCCGTTGACAAACGAAGCGGAATCATCCTGGGAATCATCGATATCCGGCACAGTTTGGAACAGGAGTTTTTGAAAGAGTATGGTGGCCACATTGGTTATGCCGTCCGACCGGAAGAACGCAGAAAAGGCATCGCCACCCGAATGCTGCGGCTAGCTTTGCAGTATTGTCGTTTTTTGGGCCTAAAGAGAGTAATGCTTGGCTGTTATGCCGATAATATAGCATCCATCCGGACCATTATACGGTGCGGCGGCTGCCGGACAGAAACGAAGCCATACCGGGATGGCAAGCCGATGAACGTCTATTGGATTGATCTGACATAATATCGTGTTCCGGGGAAGGAGGCTTTTTGTGTATAAAATATGGATCGTGGAGGATGACGCCACCATTGCCGGTCAACTCAAAAAGCATTTCATCAGTTGGGGAATGGAGGCCAGATGCGCGGCTGACTTTCGAAATATTATAGGTGAGTTTGTGGAATACGCGCCTCATCTTGTGCTGATGGATATTACACTGCCTTTTTTCAACGGCTATCATTGGTGTGGCGAGCTGAGAAAACTATCCCAGGTACCGATTATTTTCTTATCTTCTGCCAGTGACAATCTGAATATTGTTATGGCTATGAATCTGGGAGGAGATGATTTTATTACCAAGCCGTTTGATCTGAATGTCCTTCAGGCGAAGGTACAGGCGATGTTGCGGCGAACGTATGATTTCACCGCCCAGGGAGAGTTTTTGGAGCATCGCGGAGTGGTATTGAATCTGTCGGACATGACGGCCGCCTACCAAGGACAAGTTTTTGAACTGACCAAAAACGAATATCGGATTTTACAGGTGTTGTTGGAGAACAAAGGAAAGACCGTTCACCGGGATACCTTGATGAAGCGACTTTGGGAGACCGACTGCTTTGTGGATGAGAACACATTGACGGTGAACATTGCGAGGCTTCGTAAAAAGCTGTCCGAGCACGGTATTGAAGAGATGATCCTGACGCGCAAGGGTGTGGGATATGTGGTACAGTAATATGAAATTAGTTTGGTCTTACTGCAAACAACATGCATGGTACTTTATTACGCTGCTCTTGTTCAGTGTTGTTTTTACCATCGTCTTTTTCTTGTATCAACTGGAATTGGAGGCCGTCCTCTATTCTGTTTTGCTCTGTCTGCTTCTTGGCAGCGTGATTTGGGCAGCGGGACTGATTTGTTTTGTTCGAAAACACAGGCGGCTGACGTCGCTTCGTCCGGATATTGAATTGGCGCCGGACAGCCTGCCGGAGCCCGGAAATCAGATAGAGCAAGATTACCAACAGCTTCTGTTTTTGGTTTTTGATAGTAAGGCTCAGGCCATTTCTTTGGCAGACCGGAAGGCAGCGGGGCAGCTGGAGTATTACACCGCCTGGGTACACCAGATTAAGACGCCTATTGCCGCCTTGCGTCTGATCCTTCAAGGAGAGGATACGGAACAAAACCAGGAATTGCTTGCGGAATTGTTTAAGGTCGAACAATACGTGGATATGGTGTTGGCTTTTTCCCGGATGGACAGCGATACCACGGATTATGTGATCCGTTCCTGTCCGCTGGAAGAGATTGTCCGCCAGGCGGTACGAAAATATGCGCCGCTGTTTATCCGGAAGAAATTGAATCTGGAATTGAGATCAATCAAGGGACAGGTACTTACCGACGAGAAATGGCTATGCTTCGTGATCGAACAGCTTTTATCCAACGCGGTGAAATATACTCCTTCTGAGGGACGCATTGCGATCTTTCAGGAGGGAGAAGGCCTGCTGGTGGTGGAGGATACCGGCATCGGCATTGCGCCGGAGGATGTACCGCGGGTATGTGAGAAAGGTTTTACCGGATACAATGGCAGAGCGGACAAAAAAGCCAGTGGAATCGGATTGTATCTTTCCCGGCAGATTCTGGATAGACTGGGACACAACATGATGATTCAATCGGAGGTTGGCAGCGGCACCCGGGTAACGCTGGATTTGCGCCGGGAGGATTTGCAGGTAGAATAAACGATATACGGGCGCGTTGTCCGTTATTCTTACAAAAACGTAAGGTTATCTTCTCTTTTGTAAGCCGGATGCATGGCAGCCTCCGTTCTCTGTTTGCTACACTGAACGGGTACAAAAGGAGGAATGTTGTATGGCATTATTGGAAGTTAGTAATGTAAAAAAAGTCTATACTACCCGGTTCGGTGGGAATACGGTTCAGGCCCTGACCCACGTTTCCTTTTCCGTGGAAAAGGGGGAATATTTGGCCATTATGGGAGAGTCCGGTTCTGGTAAGACCACGCTTCTCAACATTTTGGCAGCACTGGATAAGCCAACCAGCGGCGATATCCGGCTGGACGGACAGAACTTATCCTGCATCAAAGAAAAGGATATTGCTGCTTTCCGGCGCGACAATCTGGGATTTGTCTTTCAGGATTTCAATTTGCTGGATACCTTTTCGGTGCAGGATAATATTTATCTGCCGCTGGTGCTGGCCGGTAAAACATATCCGGAGATGGAAGCGCGGCTGAACCCCATCGCGGCGAAATTGGAAATCACAGAAATTTTGAAAAAATTTCCTTATGAAATTTCCGGCGGGCAAAAACAGCGAACCGCGGTAGCCAGGGCGTTGATTACCAATCCTCAACTGATTCTGGCAGACGAGCCGACTGGAGCGCTGGATTCCAAAGCGACGGAAGGGTTGCTACGCCTGTTCTCGGAAATCAACCGGGCTGGGCAGACCATTCTCATGGTAACCCATTCTACCAAAGCGGCCAGTCACGCAGGCCGGGTCTTGTTTATCAAGGACGGCGAGGTGTTCCATCAGATTTACCGGGGCCGTTCTTCTACAGAAGAGATGTATCAAAAAATATCCGATACCCTGACTCTTCTGGCGACAGGTGGTGGGCGACATGAATAAGTTCTTGTATCCCAAATTAGCGGCGCAGAATATGCGGAAAAATGCCCGCTTTTTCTTTCCCTATCTTCTAACAATTCTAGGCACGGCTGCCAGTTTCTATATTATGGCTGCCCTGGCCTCCGATCCCGGTGTAGCGGATATGCGTGGAGCATCGTACGTCCAATTTATGATGTGGACGGGGATCTGGATTGCTGCGCTGTTCGCTGCCATTTTTTTGTTCTATACCAATAGCTTTCTTATGAAGCGCAGAAAAAAGGAACTGGGCTTATATAACATTCTTGGCATGGGAAAACGCAACATTGCCAGAATTCTCTGTTTCGAAACTCTCTATACCATACTGGCGGGGGTAGGCGGGGGGATAGCCGCCGGTATCGTGTTTCATAAATTGGTTTTGCTGCTGCTGTTCCGTCTCCTCCGGTTTCCGGTACCATTTGGCTTCTCGGTTTCGGTTCCTGCCATCCGCGTTACCTTCATCCTATTCGGCGTCATTTTACTCCTGACGCTGCTTAGCAATCTGCGAAAAATTCATTCGTCCAATCCCATTGAACTGCTCCGCGGCAGCAATACCGGCGAACGGGAGCCGCGGACCAAGTGGCTGCTGACACTGCTGGGGCTGCTCTGCCTGGGAGCAGGATACGGCATTGCCTTAACCACAAAATCTTCCACGGAAGCACTGATGCTGTACTTTGTGGCGGTGTTTTTCGTTATCGTTGGCACGTATTGCCTATTCACCGCGGTAAGCATCACCGTGCTGAAACTGCTGCGGAAGAAAAAGCAGTTTTATTACCGAACCTCCCATTTTATTACGATTTCCGGCATGCTATACCGGATGAAGCAAAATGCGGTGGGTTTGGCAAACATTTGTATTTTGTCTACTATGGTGTTGGTGATGCTATCCGGGACCGTCTCTCTTTATCTGGGAACGGAGGACGTGATCGATGCGCATTATCCCGGTGAAATCATGACAACGGTACGCTACGGCTCCGAAAGCGGTTTTGATGCGAAGCGTATGGAACAAAAACTAGTTGAAGAATTGGAAAAGAGCGGAAGGACGGTAGAACGGTTCTGTGCTTACCGTTATTTGTCCTTTGGCGCGGGAAGAACGGCAAATGGAGTTTTTACCACGGATTACCGCAACGAAAACGCCGCCAATGTGGCGCTCTGTTTTCTGACTGCGGCGGACTACGCCAAGGTAACGGGAACGAAACCAATGGAATTGGAGCTCAACCAAGTATTGTTCTATGCGAAAAACCAGAAGGCGCCAGATCAGATCCAACTGCGTTTTGTCAGTCAGGAAGAGGGCGGAAAGGATGCTGATCTGACTTTTTATGTGGCTGGCAGGACGGACGGCATGCCAGCTATGGGGGAATTGATGAGTTACATTGTGGAAACCTGTTACTTTGTGGTGGCGGATGAATCTGTTTTGACGGCTCTATATGACGTTCAAAAGCAAGCTTATGGGAAACAGGCCAGTTTGCTGACCTGGGAAGCCCAGGCTGATATAGATGGAACGCAGGAAGACAGTGCCAACTGCGCAGAACGGTTGAATTCGGCGGATTCTGGCATCGACTGGAGTGAGACCGGTCATTGGGATAGTTTACGCGCTGAGAGCAGGTCCAATGCTTCGGTGGATCTATACGCCATGAACGGCGGATTTTTGTTCTTGGGAATTTTATTGGGGTTCCTATTTATTATGGCAGCCGTTTTGATTATTTATTATAAACAAATTTCGGAAGGGTACGAAGACAAAGAACGGTTTGAAATCATGCAGAAGGTAGGTCTTACCAAAAAGGAAGTGCGCCGGTCCATCAACGCGCAGGTTCTGGCCGTTTTCTTTTTACCATTGGTGGTAGCTGCCATCCACGTTGTGTTTGATTTTCGTATGATGCTCCAGCTGCTCAATCTGTTTGCCCTGCAAAATACCACGCTGACGCTTCTTTGCACAGGGGGGACGCTGGTCGTGTTCATTTTGCTGTACAGTCTTGTATATGCTCTGACTGCGCGGTCCTATTACAAAATTGTCAGTGGGAGAACAAGGGATTGAACAGAGCATTTGACATGTGCTGTTTTGTGTGATACGCTTCAGCCTATTAAATAATAGTCCGGAGGCGGGAAGCCGGCCAAGGCAAGTCTCCGGCGGATTCTATCGTATCAAAAACTCCGGCGTTTGCCGGTCTGTGTTTTCACTACTGTTGGTGCTGATAGGAGCGGCGCTGCTGGCCACAACGCCGCCGTCTAAGAGAAATCGCTTGCGAGATAAGCCGAGTCTGGCTTATTACTGAGAGAAAGGAATGCTCATGAAGAGGAACAAACGATGGATTTCTTTGCTAATCCTGGTATTTCTTATTGTCCCATCCCTGACCGGCTCCGGTTCTGCTCCCACTGCTTTTTTTCGGACACCCTTGTTTCCGGTGAATGGAATGTTTTGGGGATTCGGTCCGTTGGATGACGGGTATACACCGGAACAAGCCGTTCAGGATGGCTGCTTTGTTGTTTTTACGGCGGGTGAGCACTCTGTTTTATTGGGAGGAGAGGAGAGCTGGCGGAGATTCACGCATGCGGAAGAAACGAAGCAGACGGCTTCTTTTCGTGCGCTGTTCTGGGAAGGCGGTCAGGTGTTATGTATGGATTTATACTATGACGGCAGCGCTTATCATTTCTTCCGTTCGGATGATGGCGGACAGCTTGGCGGAGTCTACCGCTATCTGAGAAAACTGAAAGGGACGGATGGAATCCCCCAACAGGAGGTTACGCTGTATGTCCTGACGGATAGTTTATCATTGACTTGTGAGGATGTGTTGTGGTCGTTCTATTCCGGTAATAAGCGGACGGCAACCGATATTCCGTTTGTTTGGCTTTGGTTTGACTCCTATGTTTGAGTCCGGAAGAGGAGAGGACTACTGCGATACGAGGCTTTCTGTTTACCGAAAAACCTTCTCCGTCTAACACGGACGTTCGAAATAAAAAAAGTACTTGAGGAGAACACTTCTATACCGTCCGTTTGAATCAGCCGGCGCGAGGGGATTAGAAAAAATGGCGGGAGGTAACAATTCGGATGCATTCCGCCGAAAAGGGTGCTATACTATACCGGGCCGAGAGCCAAAGCAAATCCTGATAAAGATAAATTTATAGAACAAGGCTGATGATTTTTCCTATGCAGAATTCAACCCAAGTACATACTCCTTCCGGCCATGTTGGGCGGCCGGGCGTGTTTCGTCCGATCGGACGGTTTTTTCACCGCAATGCCGTGCTGACCATCGCTTTGTCAGCTGCCGCTTTTTCTTGCTTTTTGATTCCGCCGGACGGACAGTACGCCGGCTATTTGGATTGGAATACGTTAGCTTGCTTATTCAGTACGCTGGCCGTCATCTGTGCGCTGAAGAACATTCGTTTTTTTACTATATTAGCCAGAAAGATTGTTGCTTGCGCCGGACAGACCCGCTCCGCTATTTTGCTGCTGGTGTATGTTACGTTTCTGGGCTCCATGCTGATTGCAAACGATATGGCGCTGCTTACGTTTCTTCCCTTAGGGTATTTTGTTCTTTCTTCGACGGGAAAAGATCGATACATAGCGATTGTCTTTGTTTTGCAAAACATCGCCGCCAATCTGGGCGGGATGCTTACGCCATTTGGAAATCCTCAGAATCTGTACTTATATACTAAGTTCCACATTCCAGCCGGTGAGTTTTTCCGGATTATGTGGTTCCCTTTTGCTGTATCCGTCGTACTGATCACGATTTGCTGTCTTCTGATTCCCAAAGAGCCGTTGACGATGCCGGAAGATGGTTCCGGTTTTTTTCCGAAAGGCCGTGCTTCTTTTTATTTGCTGCTGTTTTTGTTTACCATTTTGATGGTGTTTCGGCTTGTTCCCACCTGGCTGGGTTTGCTTGCTGTGACAGTATCGCTGCTTCTGGCGGATCGGAACGCGCTGGCCAAGGTGGATTATCCTCTGCTGGGGACATTTGCCTGTTTTTTTGTTTTTGCCGGGAACCTTTCCCGCATTCCGGCGGTCAGTAAGCTGTTTTCGTTCCTTCTTGGCAAAAACGCGCTGCTGACCGCTGTGGCGTCTTGTCAGGTTATCAGCAATGTACCAAGCGCTATTTTGCTCTCCCAATTTACCGAAACGTATGCGCCGCTTTTGGTTGGCGTAAATATTGGCGGGGTGGGAACGCTGGTATCGTCTTTGGCCAGCCTAATTACTTTCCGGGAATATACGAGACATTACCCGGGGAAGACGATGTCTTATCTTGCCGTTTTTTCTGCGTTTCAATTTGGTTTTTTGCTGGTGCTGACGATGTTGATGCAGGTTTGGTATCCGTCGTAACCGGACCAAGCAAGTGCGGATTGTTTTCTAACAAAAATTGATTTCTTGTTCATGGAATATTTACAAATTTTACATTTTAAAAGGAATATTTTCTGGTTGCAGCACCTGATAAATTGAGATATAATGATCAAGTTATCAGGATACATAATAGTTACGTTCCTTTTATTTGTTTTTTACATAAGACAAGCACGGTATTTCCCGTAGAAGATTTCGGAAGAAGCGAGGATTGTTATACCCAATGCAGCGATGGAAGAACAGGACCGTACGGTCAAGGAACAATTCTGGTGGTACATACTTTTTCCCGCAAGGGGATAGCAGTATGGTTCTTGGAGTCCGTTTTTTCTTAAATTTAATTTGTTTCATGGTACGCCGCCGAATGGTTTCCGGGCCGGCCGCTGTGGCGTTTTCTGTTCGATGTAAATGTCCATTTACATATAGTCAATTTATTTAGGGAGGTATGGTACATGAAAAAAGTATTATCACTGGTACTTGTTTTGGTTATGTGCTTGTCTATGAGCCTGATGTTTTCCTCATGTGACTCCACAAACGATGGCCCCAACAGCAGCGGAAGCGGAAACAACTCGTCTTCGTTCAAAGTGGGTGCAATCTACATCAACAGCAGATCCGACACGTCGGGATACACCTACGCGCATCACACGGGTATCGTGACGGCGATGGAAAGCCTGGGGCTTTCCGCGGAGACGGACTTATTCGTTCTGGACAATATTGATGAGGATACCGCGATGGTAACGTCTGCCATCGATGCGCTGGCGAATAAGGGATGCAATCTTATTATTGGAATCAGCTACGGCTACATGGACGCATTTGATGCGGCGGCGGCTAAACCGCAGTATCAGGATATTATTTTCTCTCATGCAACCGGCTGGAAATCCAACGAAACCAATTTGAACAACTATTTTGGCCGGATCTACCAGGCACGTTATCTGGCCGGCATTGCGGCTGGGTTGAAATCTCTGGAGTTGGGCAACAACAATCTTGGCTATGTAGCCGCGTATGGCTTGGAATATGCGGAAACTTGCAGCGGGATCAACGCGTTTGCGCTGGGAGCCCGATCGGTCAATCCCAATGCCAAAGTTTATGTGAAAAAGCTGAATAAGTGGGGCGACGAAGCGTTGGAGCGGCAGACTGCCGAGGCGCTGATCGATACCTATGACTGCTGTGTGGTGGCGCAGCATTGTGACAGTGCGCAGCCTCAGCGGGTGGCCGAAGCGAAAAAGGTGTTCGGATGCGGCTACAATTCGGATATGTCGGTTGAGGCGCCTTCCGCTCACTTGACCGCGCCGATTTGGAACTGGAACGTGTATTATAAGCTGGCGATTCAGACGGCCAAAGAGGAACCTTCCAAATTTATGGAGAAGGTTGGCATTTACTATGGCGGATTGAAGGAAGGATTCGTGGACATTTCCCCTCTGTCTAAGAATTGTACACCGGATACGGCCGAAATCGTCGGATTGGTGAAAAATCTGATCATCAGCGGCGAGTGGGACGTGTTCAGCGGTGTGAAACTTTCCTTTGAAAAAGGAGCAGATGGGAAATACGCTATCGTAAAAACGGACGCAGATTTGCTGCAGGCAGATGGTACTACCGTGATTGTTGAAGCCGGCGGCGCGTCGGTGGATGACGGCGTGATCAAAGGTTCCATGAACTATTATGTCAACGGCGTCATAGAGGGATAACAGCGAAACGCTTGTTTTTTGTCCTGCCGGCGGCATGCCTTACCAGGCCGGACAGAAATTTGGAGTAACATAGGAAGAGGCGTTATGACGAGATCCGAATTTGCAATTGAACTGCGGAACATTACCAAGACCTTTGGCAGTGTTGTTGCAAATAAAAACATCAACTTGAGTGTAAAGCAAGGTGAGATTCTCGCCCTGCTCGGTGAAAATGGATCCGGTAAAACTACCCTAATGAACATGCTGTCCGGTATTTATAAGCCGGACAGCGGTTCTATTTTGATTCACGGAAAGCCAGTGACGATCCATTCTCCGGAAGATGCCAAGCATCTTGGAATCGGAATGGTTCACCAGCATTTTAAACTGGTGGATGTGTTTACCGCAGCGGATAATGTATGGCTGGGTTCGGATACCAATCAGGCGAGCAATTTTTTTCGCAACAGTAAGCGCAACGAGGAAATCCAACGGATGGCCTCAAAGTTTGGGTTTGATTTCGCACCGAATAAGAAAGTCTACAACATGTCCGTCAGTGAAAAACAGACATTAGAGATCATCCGTGTGCTGTATTACGGCGCCAAGATTGTTATTTTGGATGAACCTACGGCAGTGCTGACGGTACAGGAAACTCAAAAGCTTTTTCAGGCGATGCGCCGCATGAAAGAAGAAGGTCATTCCATCATCATCATTACCCACAAACTGAATGAGGTCATGGAAATCAGCGATCGCGTTTCTATCCTCCGCAAAGGAGAATACATTAATACGGTGATAACCGCGGAAACGAATGAACAGGAATTAACCGATTGTATGGTAGGCAGAAAGGTGGATCTGAACATCGAGAGGCCGCCGGTTCAGCATGATAAGCCGCTTCTGGAGATACGGGATTTGGTGATCCGAAACGAGGAAGGCGCCACGGCCATTGACCATGTAAATTTTTACATACGCGGCGGCGAAATTCTTGGTGTTGCCGGAATTTCCGGGTGTGGACAGCGTGAGCTTTGCGAGGCCATTGCCGGTCTGCGCCAGATTGAGAGCGGTCAAATGAATCACAAAGGGGAAAATATTGTCGGATGGGATCCCAAAAAGATTATTGAAAAAGGGATCTCTATGAGTTTTATTCCGGAAGATCGGCTGGGCATGGGCTTGGCGCCTTCCTTGTCCATTTCCGATAACGTCATCTTGAAAAATTACCGGGATAACAAGGGCAATCCTTTTGTGGACCGGCGTGCCGCCAGAAAAAAAGCTTCTCAGATCATTGAAAAACTGGGCATTGTGACGCCCTCAACCGAGACGCCTGTCCGCCGCCTTTCCGGTGGAAATGTACAAAAAGTGCTGGTGGGCAGGGAAATTGAATCTTCGCCCAATGTGATCGTGACGGCATATCCGGTTCGGGGCCTGGACATCAATTCCTCTTATGCTATTTATTCGATCCTGAATGAACAAAAGAAAAAAGGAGTTGGAATTTTGTTCGTGGGAGAGGATTTGGATGTGATGATGGCCTTGTGTGATAAGATCCTGGTTTTGTGCCATGGGAAAGTCATGGGAATCGTTCACGCCCACAAAATCACCAAGGAGGAATTGGGGCGGATGATGACCGGCGCATTGAAAACGCCGGAGGCGGCTGGCAAGGCGGTGGGCATTGCCAGAGATTCCAATATCAAGTAGTGAGGATGGAGACATGGAGGAAAGACAGCCTTTTATCCGGATTGTAAAAAGGGATTCCCTCAAGAAGCGGTATGTTGCGCTGCTTTACGTGGGAGCCATCGTGTTTGCTTTGCTGATCGGCGCTATTTTGCTGTTGGCGCTGGATGTGAAGCCCTTGGCTTTTTACCGGGATATGGTTACCATCGGTACCATCGGCAACCGGTTCCCGGAGAATTCATACGACGGCCTGATCAGGTTGCTTGTGCCGCTTCTGATTACTTCACTGGGGCTGGCGTTGGCTTTTAAAATGCGTTTCTGGAACATTGGAGGGGAAGGCCAATTTATCATAGGCGCGATTGTGGCTGCTGCTGTGGCATTTACCATGGGCGACTCGCTTAGCCGGCCGGTTTTGCTGCTGTTGATGGCGTTGTGCGGTGGGGTGAGCGCGGGATTGTACGGATTCAGCACGGCTGTTTTGAAAGTAAAGTTTGGTACCAATGAGACGCTGCTGACTCTGATGCTTAACTACATTGCTTTGTATTTGCTGAAATTTTTTGGCGAAACCAAAGCAGACTGGAATGTGTTTCTGGATACTACCACGCCAAGGCCATTTTTTGCTAGATTGCCGGAATCAGCGTGGATGCCTACGATTCCGTTGGGAAAGTTTTCTTTGAATATTTCCCTGCTGGTCGCCGTTGGTTTGGTGGTGGTGCTTTTTGTGTATTTGTCTCAATCTAAGCAAGGATATGAGATTTCCGTAGTGGGAGACAGTATTCAGACCGCCCGGTATGCCGGTATGCCGGTAAACAAAATTATCATGCGGACGGTATTCCTTTCCGCTTTCCTCATTGGCGTGGCCGGTTCCTTTCACGTATCCACGGCTCGTTCGTTATCCGTTTCCATTACCAACGATGTGGGCTGGACCGGTATTGTGGTAGCGTGGCTGTCGAAGCTAAATCCAATAGGGATTTTGATTACCTCTGTTTTGATCAGTGTTCTGCAGTATGGCTGTCAGGTCGCTAGCCTGAGTTACTCCTCTATTGACAGTCATTTTGCCGAAATGATACAAGGAATCATTCTATTTGTGGTTCTGGCTATTGATTTTTTCGTTCGTTTTCGGATTGTGATAGGTCATAAGAAGGAGCACAAAGCATGAGTGTAATAACTTTTTTCCTATTTAACATAGTCGTTTACAACATCGCTCTCCTCTATGGTACGGTAGGAGAAATCCTAACGGAGAAATCCGGCAGCTTGAATTTGGGGGTGGAGGGAACCATGGCGGTGGGCGCCATTGGCGGCTACCTGATGGGCTGCCATTTTGATAGTCTGTTTATGGGCATTGCTTTTTCTTTTTTCTTTGCTGCTCTTTGCGGGGTGCTCTTTTCTTTTTTGACCGTCACGCTTCAAGCCAATCAGAATGTAACCGGATTGACCATTACCACGTTCGGACTGGGCTTTTATTTTTTCATTGGCAACGCCATTGGCGACAAATGGCCGGTTTTCAATGATCATGTCCGGTTGAAGGACGCCGTGCAGCCTTTGGAAATTCCGCTGCTGAGCAAACTTCCGGTGGTGGGCAAAGCGTTCTTTTCCCATAACATTTTGATTTATTTGGGAGTGGTCATTGCTGTGCTGGTATGGGTTTACCTGAAATACACCAAAGCTGGGCTGCGGCTGCGCGCCATTGGCGAGAATCCGGCTGCGGCCGATGCGGTAGGCGTGAACATCAATCTTTATAAGTATCTGCATATTATGATCGGCTCCGGCATTATGGGAATCGGCGGATATTATATGGGGCTGAATTTAAGCGGGAGCTTTGAAGGAAGCAATTGCTGGATCAACGGCTATGGCTGGATTTCCATTGCGCTGGTGATCTTTGCCAACTGGAACACGCTGTTTGCCATTGCTGGTACGTTTGTCTTTGGCTTTTTCAATACGCTGCAGATCTATAGCGGTTCTCTGGCCTCTGCGTTTCCTAAGTGGTTGGGCTGGCTTAACGCTGTTCCGGCTCAGTTGTACGAGGCGCTGCCGTTTTTGATTACGGCGATTGTTTTGGTTGTTTCTTCTATCCTGAGAAGAAAAGAAAACCAGCAGCCTGCCGCAATCGGTATGAACTATTACCGTGAGGATCGGTGAGGATCTGAGTTGTTTTTTTGGTACGGAGGATCAGGAGGGGACGCCTTTGGCGCACCTCTTCTTTTGTTTCTAGGTTGGTGAGGAAGAAAAACAAAATATTTTCGGAAAAACTCATATCTTGTTATGGCGCATTCGAAACCGGGGTTTTATACTTATCCTTTAGTAGAGTTCCGGTTGAGCCTGCACGAGAAACTGGGTTCTGCTGGAGTAAGCTGCAAAGGAGATCGGAATTTTGAATTTGGTATTGGGAATCGATACGGGAGGGACTTGCACGGATGCTGTCCTTTATGATATGGAAAGCCAGCACGTAGCCGCGTCCGGTAAAACGTTAACGACGAAGGACGATTTGTCAAAAGGGATTGGGGCGGTTTTGGATCAGCTGCCCCAGGATTTGCTGGCGCAGGCGAACTGTCTTTCTCTTTCCACGACACTGGCCACCAACGCCTGCGTGGAAGATAAGGGAGGACGAGCGAAGCTGATTTTTATCGGCGCGGAGCGGCAGATTGTGGAAAGCACGGGCGGCAAGTACGGACTGCCGCCGGCAGAAGAGATCTTCTTTCTAGATGCGGTGATTCATGGAGACGGTTCGGTGGAACAGGAGCCAAATTGGGATCGTTTCCTAACGGATGCGGCGCCCTTTTTAAGAAATGCCGATGCGGTTGCTATCGTGGCGTATCAGGGAATTCACAATCCGATTTTGGAACAGCAAGCGAAGGCTCTGTTGCTTCAGCATTTTGGCTTAAATGCGGTATGCGGACACGAATTATTCTGGACGCTGAATTATATCAAGCGGGGAGGCAGTACGCTATTAAACGCCCGCTTAATTCCCGTTATTGCTTCGTTTTTGACTGCGGTTAGAAAAACGTTGAAAACAAGAGGACTGTGCCTTCCCATCGTTATTGTACGAAGCGATGGAACCCTTATGTCGGAGGCTTTTTCTCAGGAACGGCCGGTGGAAACGATTCTCTGCGGCCCGGCGGCTAGTGTGCTGGGCGGGATGAAATTGGCTGGCCGTCAGGACGGTATCGTGGTGGATATGGGCGGAACCACTACGGATCTGGCCATTGTACGAAACGGCAGACCGGTGATGGGAACGGACGGCGTCAGCATTGGAAAATGGAATACATGTGTGGATTCTCTCTATGTTCATACATTTGGGTTGGGTGGGGATAGCGTGGTTCGCCTTGGCAAAGACGGCGGAATTACCGTTGGCCCGCAGCGCGTGATCCCTTTCTGTGTGGCAGCGTCCCGTTGGGAGTCTGTCGTGCCTGCGCTGGCTGAGCTGGTGGAAACGGGACGTACCTCCGGACAGCCCCTCCATGAATTCTTTTATTTGCTTCGGGATGTTTCGGAGGATGTCTTCTACACAGGGGAAGAGCGGGAGGCTTGCCGCCTGCTTGGACGTGGCCCCATGCGGCTGGATCGTTTGGCGGAAGCGGTAGGATGCGATCATTATACATTTCGAACCGATCGGCTGGAGAGGGAAGGAATTGTGATGAGGTGCGGATTTACGCCAACCGATGCCATGCATCTTCTGGGAGACTTCCGGCAGTATGACCGGCACGCTTCGGAGTTGGGCGCACGTTATCTGGCCAACTGTCTCAGCGTAACGCCGGAAAAGCTATGTGATATGGTATACGAATTCGTGAAAAAGACACTGTACACGCATCTGGTGCAAGCGCTGCTGGAGAATGGAAATCCGATTTATAAAAAGGGGGAACTGGATGTTCCGGTAAAAGCAATCGTGGATGCAGGCTGGGAGCACCGGCACGATCCGGATCCGGTTTTTCATTTTTACCCCAGAACGTCCTTGCCGCTGATCGGAATCGGCGCGTCCACACATTTGTTTTTACCGGATGTAGCTGAGGCACTGGGCACCGACTATGTGATTCCGGACCATGCTGCCGTGGCCAATGCGTTGGGAGCGGCGGTGAGTAACATTTCCGCTGTGGTTTCTGCCGAGGTTCGGCCGGAAGAAGGTGGCTTTTGGATTCATACTCCAAGGCAGAGGCTCTTTGAAGAAGATCAGGAGGAGGCTTTCCATATGGCGGAGCGGTTTGTGATGGAGGAGGCGCGCCAGGAAGCAATCCGGCGGGGGGTTCGTGGGGAAATTACCGTTTCTTGTTCCAGGCAGCCTATTACGGCTATGATTGGCGCAGAAGCACACTGGAAGGAAGTTTGCCTGGCAACCATCGTTTCGGCTACCGCAACGGGGAGCGCGGGCTTCTGAAAAGAATCTCGTACGTAAAAACATGGATTTTTGCTCTTTTTTATGTTATGATACGAAAGGCAATCTCAATGATCCGTTTGGATCATTGAGATTGCCTTTGGCAAAATGCTTCGCTGGAACGAAAAGAACCGGTTGTTCCAGCGACGTCATAGGCGGTGACGGCGCATTTTGAAAGCGATGTCTCAGAATGTTACGTGTTATTCTTGTTTTGAGATCCCCTTTTTATTCTGGAGAAAAGAGTTGGTTGTTGATGAAACGGTTTTTGATGGGAAATGAGGCGATTGCCTGGGGGGCGGTTCATGCTGGCGTGAATCTTGTCTCCGGGTACCCGGGAACGCCTTCTACTGAGATCCTGGAAACAGTTGCAAAACAGAATGATGGATCAATCTATGTAGAATGGTCCGTAAATGAGAAAGTTGCCTTGGAGGTAGCTGCGGGCGCTTCTTACGCCGGTGCCAGGACATTGGTTACCATGAAACAGGTTGGCCTGAATGTGGCTTCGGATCCCCTTATGAGTTTGGCTTATGTTGGAATAAAAGGCGGGATGGTAATCGTCTCCGCCGATGATCCGGGACCGATTTCCTCTCAGACGGAACAGGATACCCGGCATTTTGCACAGTTTGCGAAATTACCGGTGTTCGATCCTTCCTCTCCGGAGGAAGCATACGAGATGATCCAGGATGCTTACGACTATTCCGAGCGGTATGGTACGCCTGTCTTGTTCCGGCCCACTACGCGGGTCTGCCATGGGTGCGCTTCCGTTACGGTATCGGATCAGCCTAGGATTTCCCACGTTCCCGAAGGGTTTCAAAAAGATACCTCTCGCTGGGTGATTTTTCCCCGTACTTCCTATCTGAATCATCTGAAATTGGAAAAAAGAGCGCCTGTTCTGGGAGAAGATTTTTCCTCGTATCGATTTAACCGGCTGAGTGGGTCAGGAACTCTGGGGGTGGTCGCGGGCGGAATCAGCTATGCTTATCTTCAAGAGGTCCTGCAAGATTATCCGATTCCGGTTAAATTGCTGAAGGTTTCCACTCCGTATCCTTTTCCGGAAAGCTTGGCGTTGGATTTCCTGAATGGGTTGCAACAGGCAATTGTTTTGGAAGAATTGGATCCCGTTATTGAACGGGAACTGATTCTTCTCTGCGGTAAGCATCATTTACCGGTAACGATCCGAGGAAAAGGTGATGGTACCGTGCCGGCTGCCGGAGAGAACACTGTCGAATCCATCCGTCTGATTCTTCGATCGTTGGTTGGCCTTCCGGAGGAGAAAAAGCCGGAACGGATGATCCCGGCACTTCCTGTCCGGCCGCCGGTTCTGTGTGCCGGCTGTCCTCATCGTGCATCTTTTTATGCTGTGAAACTGGCCATGAAAGGAAAAAAGGCGGTTTTCAGCGGTGACATTGGATGCTATACCTTGGGAAATGCCATGCCGTTGGATATGGTGGATACCTGTTTGTGTATGGGCGCCGACGTAACCATTGCGCAGGGATTGCAGCGGGTCGAACCAGACACGGTTCACTTTTCCTTTATTGGGGATTCGACTTTTTTTGCTTCCGGTATCCCGGGAATCATCAATGCCGTTTATAATCAAACGGATATTACCTTGATTGTTTTGGATAACGCCACTACTGCCATGACCGGTCATCAGCCGCATCCCGGTACAGGGAAAACCATGATGGGAGAAGTCTCAAACAGCATTTCCATTCCCGCCGTTTTGCAGGCGATTGGCCTGACGTCAGTGGAAACGGTCAATCCGCTTCAGTTGAACAAAGCGGTGGAAGCGGTTCAGCGGGCAGCAGGACAAAAGGGTGTAAAGGCGGTTATTTTTCGTTCTCCCTGTATCGCTGTTACCCAACCGGCGAAAAGATATTCCATACAAGAGAATCTTTGTATTTCCTGTAAAAAATGTGTCCGGGATTTAGGTTGCCCCGCGTTGGTCGCAGATGGCGATCCAATTCACATAGAATCTTCCCTGTGTTTCGGGTGTTCCTTATGTGCACAGATTTGTCCGGCAAGGGCAATTGTTCCGGAGAAAGGAGGAGACAGAGCATGACTACCAGTTGTTTGTTGTGTGGGGTTGGCGGCCAGGGAACGGTTCTGGCATCCAAGCTGGTTGCTTTCGCGGCAATGGCCGATGGAAAAGACGTTCGGACAGCGGAGACCATTGGCATGGCTCAGCGCGGCGGATGTGTGGTTAGCCACGTGAGGATTGGCAAGGACATTGCCTCGCCCCTCATCCCCAAAGGCGCAGCGGATTGCATCCTTGCTTTTGAACCGGCCGAGGCTGTTCGGTGCTTGGATTATCTCAAAATAGGCGGAACGGTAGTGGTCAATCAAAAAGCGGTGAAACCGGTAACCTCGTCGTTGTCCAATTCTCCCTATAACGGCGGAGACATGCTGCAATTCCTCCAGGAAACGATTCCATCCTTGGCGGTAGTGGATGGCGATACGATTTGTTGTCAATGCGGAACCTCCAAAGTGCTAAATGTGGCGTTGCTTGCTGCAGCGGCCCAAGCAGGTGTTCTAGGCATAACGCTTGTCCAGTTGGAACAGGCCATTCGCCATATGGTGCCGGAGCGGTTTTGGAAACCCAATCTTCTAGCGATAGAACTTGTTTGTACAAGCTTGGATCACGTGGAGAGGGAAAGGATGGACGGCTAACTTGAACGAATCTTTACGCCGGTCCCGGCTGGGCGATGCCCAAGGCGAATCGTTCGCCTGCATCATAACCATCTTATCATTTTTTGACTTCGCGTGGTAAGGTGAATGCCGTTTTTTTTACAATATATGCCGGTGCGAAGCGGCGGAATGGATGATGATTGATTATGAAAATGAAAGAGTTGCAGCTGGAACAAATCAAACGGCAGATACGGATGCTCTGTTCGAAGCCAGGATTTTATCAAACCAAATTGGAAGGGGTGAACGTGGATGCCATCCAATCGCAGGAGGACTTTGAGTCCCTGCCGTTTACCTGGAAAGGCGATCTGCGAGAGGCTTATCCGCTGGGGCTTCAAGCGGTGCCGGACGAGGAAATCGTACGCATTCATTCTTCTTCCGGAACCACCGGAACACCGGTTATCATTCCCTATACCAAACAGGATGTGGAGGATTGGGCCCTGTTGTTTGAACGTTGTTACCGGACCGCCGGGCTAACGCCGCTGGATCGGGTGCAGGTAACTCCGGGCTATGGGTTGTGGACGGCGGGAATCGGTTTTCAGAATGGCGCAGAGAGACTGGGCGCTATGGTGATCCCCATGGGTCCGGGCAATACCGACAAGCAGCTGCGCATGATGATGGATTTGCGGTCTACGGTTTTGTGTGCGACGTCTTCCTATGCGCTTTTGCTGGCAGAGGAAATTGCCAAAAGAGGGATCGGAGACAAAATTCATTTACGGAAAGGCATTATTGGTTCTGAGCGGTGGGGCGAGAAGATGCGCAAACGCATTGCCAGCGAACTGGGCGTGCAGCTATATGATATTTATGGGCTGACAGAAGTTTACGGACCGGGTATCGGCATCAGCTGTGACTTTGAGTGCGGAATGCATGTCTGGGATGATTATCTGTACTTCGAAATTGTGGATCCCAAGACCGGAGCGGTACTGCCGGACGGACAGATCGGAGAACTGGTGATCACGACACTTCGAAAGCAGGGGGCGCCGCTGATTCGGTACCGGACACACGATTTGACCCGATTCCTGCCAGGCGACTGCGCTTGTGGAACGCCGTATCCCCGCATCGATACCATTTTGGGCCGAACCGACGATATGGTGAAGGTGAAGGGGGTTAATATTTTCCCCAGTCAAATCGACGAGTTGCTGGCTGGCATACCGGGTGCGTCCAGCGAATACCAGCTGATGATCGATCATCTGTTCGGGAAAGATATTTGCACGTTATTTGTAGAGGCTGCACCGGAGGCCAATAAGTATGAGCTGGAACGGGAAATCCAGGATAGCTTCAAATTAAAAATTGGTATTACCGTTGTGGTAAAACCGGTGGATATCGGAGAATTGCCGCGAAGTGAGAAAAAGTCCACACGGGTTTTTGACAACCGGTATTGACGGGCAATAGAACGTATTTGGTGAGGTGCTGTAAAAATGAAGGTAATATTAAGCGTGGACGTAGGTGGATCCACCACCAAAATAGTTGGATTTCGGGGAAAGGTTCTGCTGGGAGCGCTGCAAGTCCGGGCAACGGATCAGATTACTTCCTTATTCGGAGCGGTGGGAAACTTTTTGCGTCAATACCGCCTGACGTTAGATCAGATTTCCGCCATTGTTCTTACCGGAGTGGGGGCTTCCTTATTTCATGAGGATATTTATGGCATTGACACATACAAAGTGGATGAGTTTCAAGCTATTGGCTATGGCGGGCTGAAGCTTTCCCATTTGTCCCGGGCGTTGGTGGTGAGTATGGGTACCGGTACGGCGTATGTCCGGGCAACGGAAGAAGGAATGACGCACATTGGCGGAAGCGGCGTAGGCGGCGGAACGCTGCTGGGGTTATCTTCCAAACTTTTAAAGGAAAACGATATGGCGGTATTGGCATCCATAGCGGAGCAGGGAGACCTGGCCAATGTGGATTTGGCAGTACAGGATATCAGCTACGACCATGTGGCCTCGCTGCCTCCGGGGCTGACGGCGTCCAATTTTGGTAAGATCAAAAATGTTGCGTCTGATGCGGACGTTGCATATGGTTTGATCAATATGGTGTTTCAGACGGTTGGTATGCTGGCTGTGTTTGCCTGCCTGCATGATACCGTGCGGGATGTGGTGCTGACCGGTACCTTGACGACGCTGCCTCAGGTGAAGCCGATTTTTGACGAACTTAGCCATTTGCACGGCATTCGTTTTCTCGTCCCGCCTCAAGCTGTGTTTGCCACGGCCATCGGTGCGGCGGTGCCATATTTAGCATGATAAAACAGACATGCAGTCAATGTTATAACGAACAATTTATCTTGTTACCCGGTACGCATTTTTTGGCTATGTGAAATGTGTACCGCTTTTTTGTTTAAATATACCAACATATTGAAATCCATTTGTGCAAAACAGCTTGTAATGGGAAAGTGGGAATTTTTTTATACCGACAATCAGTTGTTAAATCCTCCATGGTCGGAAAAAATACAGTATGGTATAATGAATGAGAATTTATTAGGCCGATACGGTTATCCTATTGATTAGGAGGTATTGTTTTATGATCCGATGGAAACAGGTAGGCAGACGTGGGTTCCTGTTCCTGCTGGCTACGGCGTTGTTGTGTTCTTGTGTTCCGCTCAAGCTCATCGCGGTTCGTTCTGAAGGGATTACCATAGCATCCTCGATGGTAGCTGGACGAGAGAATCCGTTGGGAATAGATCGGGAGAAAGTAAGATTTTCCTGGAAAATGGTCTCGGTAGAACGAAATCAGATGCAGAGCGCATATCAGATACTGGTTTCTTCTTCCGAAGGGAAATCCGCAGAAAGTGAAGGCGATGTGTGGGATAGCGGCTGGGTGGAATCCGGCGAGCAATACGGTATCTTCTATGAAGGAGAGGAGCTGAAAGAAAAGACCCGGTATTGGTGGAAAGTGCGGGTGAAGAATCAGGATGGCCTGGAATCAGATTGGTCCAAGATTCAGTGGTTTGAGACGGGAATAAACGATTGGAACGCCAAATGGCTGGGAGGCAACAATATCAAATTGCTGGCCAATCAATTTACTGTAGATCCGGACAAGGACGTGGCGCAGGCAAGAGTATACATTACGTCTCAATCCTACCACGAGCTACACATCAATGGAAATAAAATCGGAGAGCATATTCTTACGCCTCCCTATGCGCAGCACTATGCCCGGGCCTATTATCTGACTTATGATATTACCAAGGAAATACAATCCGGGGAAAACGCGATTGGGATCATGCTGGGCGGTGGACAAAAAGCAAAGTGGTATGATTCTGTCCGGATTGCCAAACTTCGTCTGGAAGTTCGGTACACGGATGGTAGTGAAACGGTTCTGACTACCAATCCGGAAGATGGCTGGCTCATGAGCGAAAGCAGTCCGGTTACGCGGGATGATTTTTTCTATGGAGAAGATTATGACGCCACGTTTTTGATTGGTTGGGATAAGCCGGGGTATGTGGAACGTGTCAAGCAAGAGGGGCGGCAGTTCCGGGATTGGCAATATTGGAAGGCTGCAGAGGTTTACAGTGGTGCCGTACAGGTGGAAGATGGTAAGCTGTATCTGAATGGCGCCGGATTACAGGCGGTTGGAGAGTTTGAGGATTTTGTCTATGAGAGCGAAGCGACCATCAACCAATCGGTCCATGAAAATTGTTTTGGTATGATTTTCCGGAAAGAGGATGATCAGAATTTTTACATGTGGCAGGTCAACCTGAATCCCGGTATGGGGGGAATGATGCTGCGTCCTCATGTTTTTTACCAAGGAGCTTGGGTCGACGTGCGGGGAATCGATTTGTCGAAGATTTCTGGGGTGGATGTTCGGATTGGCAAACCCTTCGAGTTCAAATTGGTGGTTTCCGGACAGCGGATTCAAACGTACATCGACGGTATCCTGGTGGACGATTGGACGTCGGAACGGACGATTGGCAAAGGGGAACTCGGCTATCGGGTAGCCGCGGATGAGAATCTGACCCTGGATGATGTAGTTGTCTCTCAAAACGGGAGCGTATTGCTGGAGGACTCCTTCGATCAGGCAGATCCGGAAAAATGGCTGTATCCGGATCTATTTTCCCCAACGATCAGCGCGTGCAATACGTTTACCCACATCGACCGAGAATACGATGCGCAGGTGGTAAATCGAATATCCGATCAGAAAGCGGTGTTGGATTTCAGCCAGAATTTAGCTGGTTATGTTCGGGTAAAGGCAAAAGGAAACAAGAACGACACGGTGAAAATTACGTACGCGGAGCTCCTCAAGGAGGATAACACGATTGAAGGACACACGTTAACCGGTTTGAAAAACCAGCTGGTTACGTGTACCTACACGTTGAACGGTGACAAGGATGGCGAGGTGTTTGAACCCAAATTTTTCTATACCGGCTTTCGGTATGTGGAAATTGAGACCACCGGCGCCGTCAGTATCGACCAGGTGGCATTGGACATAAAGAGCTGCTTGGTAACGGAGGATATGGAACAGACCGGTTTTTTTGAATCCTCTGATGTGACGCTGAATCGTGTCTTTGATTTGTATCGGTTTGCGCAGATGAGCAACACCATCGGCCTGTTCCTGGCCAGCCCTCATCGGGAAAAGGATGGATGGCTGGGAGACTCCCTTGTAACCAGCGAAGCGGTCAATTACCTCTATGATGCCACCCGTTTGTATGAGAAATTTTTCTATGACATGGATGACACGCAATATTACAATGATTCCCGCTATCCGGATGGCATGATCCGTGTGTTTGTTCCCCATAACCCTAAGGGAGAACATGATATCGCAGATATTCCCTGGCAGTCCGGCCGGGTGCTGATGCCCTGGTACGTGTATCAGAAAACAGGGGATAAGAGCGTTTTGTCGGAACATTATACAAACATGAAGATGACGGTGAACTTTTTTACCAAATTGAATGCCGGTGAGTATCCCTATATTGCCAGCAACAACTCCTTTTCGGACTGGCTGGGAATCGACAACCGGAACGGTAAGGTTTCGCCGGCCTACTGCAGTGATATTTTTTATTATGCGTCGATTGATACGCTGCAAAAAATGGCGGAGGTACTGGAAGAATCCAACGATGCAGAAACGTATCGTACCCTAGCCGAACAGGTGAAGCAGGAGATTAATCAAAAGTGGCTGGTGGATGGCTCCTATTATGACCAGAACACGATGACTTCCAATTCTCTGGCCTTGGCTTACGGTGTGGTGCCGGAAGAGAACAAAGCGGCAGTAACCGAATCGATGAAGAAGAATGTTCTGGAGAAGGACTATGGCGCTTACGCCGGTGTTTTGGGTATGGAGAGCATCTTCCGAGCTTTGGCGATGAGCGGAAGCAATGATCTTGCGTTTCGGATGGCTTCCAAGACAGAATATCCTTCCCTAGGATATATGGCGGAGCAAGGTGCTACTACTTTGTGGGAGTTCTTTGAAGAATACGGCAGTCCCGACGCGGTGTTTGGGCCGGAGCTGCAATCCCAGAATCACAATATGTTTGGCGGCGGGTTTACTGCCTGGTTGTTTCGGGATTTGGCTGGTATCAGCAGTCTGGAAGAGGGGTATGACCGGTTCCGGATTCGGCCTGCATCCGGGGTACCGGTAGAATGGGTGAAAACCCATCTGGATAGTATTCATGGAATCATTACATCGGACTGGAAGAAGGATGGCCAGATGCTTGATTTGCTTGTGACCGTACCGGTTAATACCACCGCGATGGTTTACGTACCGGTAGAGGGCTATTCCGATTTCGTTGTCAAGGAAGATGGAAAAATAGTGGCCCAAGAGGGAAAGAAAGTTGGAAAAAGTGATTTGAATTTTGTTGGTGCGGAAGGTCAATATTATGTGTTTGAGGTTGGTTCGGGGGAGTATCATTTTTCTGTAACGAGTGCAAAGGATGCTTCTGCTCATGACTGGCTGATACCTGTTGCTTTGACGACGGCCATTGTCGCGGTAGCGGGAGCCGCGGTTTGGGCGGTCCTTTATGTCCGCAAACAAAAAAAAGGATGAAGAAATTCGCATGAAGGGCACGCCGGGACTGTTCGGCGTGCTCTTATTTATTCAAGGTAAAAAATGGTTGCTTTTTCTCCGAAATATAGGCTATAATAAGTTATCAAATTCGAGGAGGAATAACAATCATGGTAAGACGGTGTTTGGGAAGAAAACTGTTTTTTTTGATTTTTCTTCTGGGCATAGCGATGTTTTCTAGCGCTTGCGCGGATTCTGGTTCCGGTAATCGTACGCAGGAGCCGCCGGCGCCGACGGAAGATCCCAAAGTGTTTCGAGACGAATTGCCCCGGGTGGATGCGGATCCGAATAAGCATTTGACCATGGCGGTAACGGATGAAGGCTTTGATGTGTTCGCCCCGGTAGCAGGAGAATGGGGATATCGCTATGGCCCTAGTATTATCTACTACCCGGATGGCAGTGTAGATGCGTGGTTTGCTACTCCAGGGACTGACGGTGAATGGGATTGGTTTACCTATAAGCATTCAGATGATGGCGGCAAGACCTGGTCCAAAGAAAAAGTGGTGCTGCAGCCAACGCCGGATTCTATGGATCACTACTCTGTCTGTGATCCGGGCGTGATTTATTTTGATGGTTATTATTATTTAGGATATACTTCTACGATCGTGAGCACCAACGGCGGAATCAACAACAATTTGTTTGTGGCGCGCTCTGTGAATCCGGACGGTCCTTACGAAAAGTGGAACGGTTCCGGTTGGGGCGGGGATCCGCAGCCCATCGTGTATTTCAACGAAGCGGATTCTGCTTGGGGTGCCGGTGAGGTCAGTTTTGTTGAGTTGGATGGAACGTTGTATTGTTATTACACCTGGACCTGCCCGGATGGAGATTTTGAAATGGTTTCCATTGCCGATTCCACCAATGAAAATTGGCCGGCTACTATGGAATACAAAGGGGTTGCTTACCGGAAAGGCTCCGGTCAGGATTCCTGCGATGTGGTTTACATAGAGGATTTTGGCAAATTCGTGGCATTTTCCACTTATAATCGTTTTACGGAGAACAGCGGAATTTGTCTGATGGAGTCCGATGACGGCATTACTTTTCAGGAGGTGGCGGTAATCCGAACGGGGATTTCCCAGTTTTGTCACAACATGGGCGTTTCCAAACGGCCAAACGGCCACATTCAGTTGGATGACGAGATTTGCTTTGTTGGATATGCCTATTCTGCCGGCGGACCGGATTCCGGATATTGGGGTAAATGGGCCACGCGGTTCCAGAATATCGATATTACCATGTACGAAGGTGAGATACAGAACACAGACAAAGGCGGGAAAGGTACATTCCGTACCGATTATTTCTGGGATGTTCCGGCAGAGGAGGATTTGTGGGCAATTGGCGTGGGAACCATGCCGCACAAAGTAGAATTTAACATATCGGATGGCACGTATGAGCTGCCTGCCCGTTGGTATGACACCAGACTGAAGGCCCATCCCATCACGGATGCTTCCAAAGTGGAGTTCAGCGACTACGATACCGATGTTATCTCTTTTAACGGTTTGACGATCCAGGCCAAGGCCGTTGGCGAGACCAATGTTACGATCAAATACGAAGGCGTGCAGACTATCTTCAAGGTATATGTCCGGGAAGAAGGGTTCCAGATTGATATGGAGAATCCTGCTATCGTATCGTTCCGGCCGGTGGAAGAGAAAATGACCATTTACCGGAAGAACGTCTACGGAGCAAGACATCGGAAGCAGGTTCGCGGATTTGTGATTTTTGAGGACAAAACATGGGGAGAGGCGTATAATGATACATTACATCCCGGCTATGAAATTATGGTTCCCATCGAGCAGTACGAAATGACCTTTGAATCGGAGGACGAATCCATCGTGAAGGTGAGTAATAAAGGTGTCCTGACGCCAAAGGGCTTGGGTACAACAAACGTGAAGGTGACCATCACCGGTGGTTTGAGTTTTACGGTAGAAGTTACTGTCGAGGAAGAACCTGGCGGCTAATGGCGTGAAAAATGAGGGAAGCGGAAATCAGCGATTTCCGCTCCTTGTTTTTGATACGTCATGCGGCGGGAGTCTTATAGCGGTCCATCGTCGAACAAGATTTGCAAAGTATTTTGTTGTATGGTATAATTGCCTTGTCGCTTTGCTCCAAGGCATTGGCAAAATGCTTCGTTGGAACGAAAAGGCGTGTTCCAACGACGTCGAATGCGGAGACGACGCATTTTGTTGTATGGTATGATTGCCTTGTCGCTTTGCTCCAAGGCATTGGCAAAATGCTTTGAAAAAAAGAACAAAATGACATATTTTTTGCAGGGGGACCCCCATTAGGGAGTTGAGAAGGTAGAACCTGACCCTTTGAACCTGTTAGTTAAGACTGACGTAGGGAGCAACTTTCGATTGAAACGATGCCTATGGTCCAGTAGCGCATCGTTTTTGTATTTGTTGGTACACATTCGACTGTTTCTTCCTGAGTACTTATTTTTGATTTAGAAGAAAGGAATGAACGGGATGAGAGACTATGCAACACAAATGGAGGCCGCCAAGCGCGGAATCGTCACGCCGGAAATGGAAGTGGTAGCCAAGAAGGAGCATCTGCCGCTGCAGGTTCTTTTGGAACGGATGGCCTCCGGGCAGGTGGTAATTCCCTCCAATCCAAACCATTTATCTCTGTCTCCGGAGGGAATCGGGTCCGGTTTACGAACCAAGATTAACGTCAATTTGGGTATCTCCGGAGACTGCAACGATTACCAGGCCGAGATGGAAAAGGTACGTCTAGCGCTGAAATTTGGCGCGGAAGCAATCATGGATCTGAGCAATTATGGAAAAACGGACGCCTTTCGCCGGGAGTTGGTTAGACAATCCACTGCTATGATTGGTACGGTGCCGCTATATGACGCCATCGGTTATTTAGAGAAGGATTTATTGGACCTGACACCAGCCGACTTTTTAAAAGTAGTGCGTGCCCACGCGGAGGCCGGTGTGGATTTCATGACCATTCACGCGGGAATCAACCGAAGAGCAGTGGAGTCGTTCCGGAGAACAGGCCGCAAAATGAATATTGTTTCACGTGGAGGATCCCTGCTGTTTGCCTGGATGGAGATGACGGGACAGGAAAATCCATTCTACGAATATTATGACGACGTGCTGGCAATCCTACGGGAATTTGATGTGACCATCAGCTTGGGCGACGCATTGCGGCCGGGTTGTCTGGCAGACAGTTCTGACGCAGGTCAGATCGGCGAACTGGTAGAACTTGGCGCGCTCACCAGACGAGCTTGGGAAAAAGACGTTCAAGTAATGGTGGAGGGACCGGGGCATATGGCAATAAATGAGATCGCGGCCAATGTCCAATTGGAAAAGCGTCTTTGTTACGGCGCACCGTTCTATGTTCTGGGCCCCTTGGTAACCGACGTAGCGCCAGGATACGATCACATTACCTCTGCCATTGGCGGCGCCATTGCTGCGGCCAGCGGAGCAGATTTTTTATGCTATGTTACACCGGCGGAACATCTGCGGCTGCCGGATGAGCAGGATGTGCGGGAAGGCATCATCGCCGGAAAGATCGCTGCCCACGCAGCGGATATTGCCAAGGGAATCCCACAGGCAAGGGCATGGGATGACGACATGGCTTCTGCCCGGCATAAGCTGGATTGGGACGCTATGTTTGAATTGGCAATCGATGGCGAGAAAGCCCGGAATTACTACTGCAGCACGCCTCCTTCTGAACGGCATACCTGCTCTATGTGCGGTAAAATGTGTGCGGTCCGAACCACAAACCGAATTTTAGATGGCGAGAAAGTGGAATTTTGTATGGTGCAGGAAAAGGAGAACGGTGATGGCAGGTTGGAAAGGCGCGATCTTTGATCTGGACGGAACGCTGCTGGACTCCATGAGCGTTTGGGAGCAGGTGGATTTGGACTTTTTACAGCACCGGGGTTTTGGTGTTCCAGAGGATTATCTTTCTACCATTACGCCTATGGGATTCGCTGCTGCCGCGGAGTATACCAAAGAACGGTTTCATCTGGCGGAATCCCGGGAATCTATTTTACTGGAATGGTTTCGTATGGCGGAGGATGCGTATCGCCATACCGTTCGTTGCAAGCCGGGAGTGAAGGAATATCTGACTTATTTAAGAGAGGAAGGGGTGGCCTGTGCCATAGCCACGGCGTCGCATCCCTCTCTCTATCGGCCGGCTCTGGAGAACAACGGTATTTTGTCTCTGTTTGATGCATTTGCTTCCGTATCGGAGGTAAGCAGGGGAAAGAATTTTCCGGATGTGTATTGGCTAGCGGCAAAAAGAATCGGTCTTCCGCCGTCTTCCTGTCTGGTGTTTGAAGATATTTGCACCGGAATCCGAGGGGCAAAAAAAGGAGGATTTTATACGGTTGGCGTGTATGATCGTTTTTCCGAGTATGAAAAGGATGCCATTCTGGCGGAGGCCGATCGTTTTATCTATGATTTTCGCCACATGATTCCGACTTGTTTATAACCGCAACAGCCGCCGGAAAGTTTGTTTTGTTGGGACGGTCCATCTTGATTTGTGTTATTGTTGCTAAGTCCTTGATAAGATCGCGTTTTTGCCTTGACAAAGAGAAAAATCGGTCTATAATAAAACAAAAGAATGAAGGAAAAGGCGATGACGGAACCAGTACCTGTCCGCCCGGTGCAAGCAGAGAGAGGAAAACGCGGCTGAAATTTTCCTTGTGTGCCAGAGCAGGGAAGACCGCTCCCGAGCCGTGGCGGGATGAACCGCCGCCGTCTGTCCGCGTGAAAGACAAAAATCCAAAGTGAAAAGTCAAGGTGGAACCGTGCGTGTACGCACCCTTGGGAAACGGCAGAACGCCGTCCCGGGGGTGTTTTTATTTTACAAAAAGGAGTCTGAAAAAATGAAACAATCAAAAGTCATTCCATTTGAGACGGAGGAAGAGAAGAAAGCCTTCTGGCATACGACCTCCCATATTTTAGCCCAAGCAGTCAAAAGACTGTATCCGGATACGAAACTGGCCATTGGGCCGGCTATCGAGGATGGATTTTATTATGATTTTGATCGGGAAGAGCCCTTTGTGCCGGAAGATCTAGCGAACCTGGAACGTGAAATGAGAAACATCGTACAAGAAGATTTGCCTCTGGAATCGTTTGTATTGCCTCGGGAGGAAGCGTTTCGCCTGATGCAAGAACGGCAGGAACCATATAAACTGGAGCTGCTGGAAGACATCCCTGCAGGAGAAGCGATTCGATTCTACCGTCAGGGAGAATTCGTGGATTTGTGTGCCGGGCCGCATATGACGCGTACCGGGGTCGTCCGTGCGTTTCGTCTCACCGCGCTGGCAGGCGCGTATTGGCGTGGTCAGGAGAAGAATAAGATGCTGACGCGGATTTATGGCATTTCGTTTCCCTCCGATGAGGAACTTACCGCTTATTTGGAACGTCTGGAAGAAGCAAAGAAACGGGACCACCGGAAGCTCGGGAAGGAACTGGGGTTGTTTACGCTTTTGGAGGAAGGACCGGGTTTTCCGTTTTTTCTTCCTAAAGGAATGGTATTGAAGAATCAATTGATTCAATATTGGCGGGAAATCCACGAACAGGAAGGGTATATTGAAATCTCCACGCCCATGCTGCTCAGCCGGTCTCTTTGGGAAACGTCCGGGCATTGGGATCATTATCAGGAAAATATGTATACCACTACAATCGACAATGAGGTTTTTGCCGTAAAGCCGATGAACTGTCCGGGCGGTATGCTGGTATACCAATCCGAACCACATTCTTACCGGGATCTGCCGATCCGGATGGGAGAACTGGGGGTGGTGCATCGTCATGAAAAATCCGGCGCGCTGCATGGCTTGATGCGGGTTCGCTGTTTTACCCAAGATGACGCCCATATTTTTATGACCCAAGAGCAGATGATCGGAGAGATCAAGGGCGTGGTTCGGTTGATTGACCGGGTTTACCGGATGTTTGGATTCCGCTATCATGTGGAGCTTTCCACTCGTCCGGAGGACAGCATCGGGACCGCGGAGGAATGGGAGATGGCGACCAATGGACTGCGTGCCGCGCTGGACGAATTGCACTTGGATTATGTGGTAAATGAAGGTGACGGTGCGTTCTATGGTCCCAAGATTGATTTCCATCTGGAGGATTCGTTGGGAAGGACATGGCAATGCGGTACCATTCAGCTGGACTTCCAGCTGCCGATGCGGTTTGGTGCCGAATACGTTGGAGCGGATGGAGACCGTCACCGACCGATTATGATTCACCGGGTGGTATTTGGGTCAATTGAGCGGTTCATTGGTATTTTGATCGAACACTATGCTGGAAAATTCCCGGTATGGCTGGCGCCGGTTCAAGTGAAAATTTTGCCGATTTCGGAGAAGTTTCTGCCCTATGCGGCTCGGGTCCGGGAACGCTTGCGGCAGAAAGGCATCCGCTGTGAGATAGATGCGCGTTCGGAAAAGATTGGTCACAAAATACGGGATGGACGCATGGAGTTGGTGCCTTATCTCGCTGTTGCCGGGGCAAAGGAAGAGGAATCCGATACGCTGTCGGTGCGGATCCGGGATAGCGGTGAGAATCTTTGCCTTAGCGTAGAAATGCTGACAGAAAGACTACTGGAAGAAATCCGGTTCAGAAAAAGCCAGTGATAAGAAGTCAGTGATCGGACGGAACCGAGAAAGGAGACTGTTTGTGGAACTGCACAGCAAAACGTTTTACCAGCTTTCTTCCAGGGAGCTTTACCAGATTGCCGCGCTGCGGATGGCCGTATTTGTGGTAGAGCAGAGTTGTGCTTATCAGGATTTGGATGGTTTGGATGAGCCGGCGATTCACCTGTTTTTTACGGAAGAAGGAGACGTGGTAGCTTGCCTGCGCATTTTGCCGCAGGATGTTGCCGCATCTGGAACGGCTGCCATAGGAAGGGTGGTGGTCAAACGAGAATTCCGGGGCAGAGGATTGGCCAAGAAGTTAATGGAAGAGGGAATCCGCTGGGCGGGAGAACGGATGGGCGCAAAGACCATTGTTCTCCGCGCTCAGGAGCATGCCGTTGATTTTTACCGGAAATGCGGATTCCGGCAGACATCGGAGCGATTCTGGGAAGATAACATTCCTCATGTGGAAATGCGTTATTTTTTTAGATGATTTCAGAGTTTGGTTGACATCCGGTCCGGGATGCTTTATGATATGAACTATAGAAAAATGGCAAAGGAATAGGGGGGGATTGTGTGGATATGGTGAATACCGAGGCGGTATTGCAGCAAGGCGGTGCGGCAGAGGAGAGACGGGGCAAAGACGATCGTATTTTTTCCCAAGCCGGCTTGTTTTATTTGGCCTGCGGTGTGTTCTTTTTTCTCGTGACGGCGGCGGAACTGATTTACAGTCATCTGATATCGAAAAACGCTTCTTTTTTTTATAGTATTTTTTATTATGATTTTTTCAACAACTATATGGTCCCGTATCAGCATTATATCCGGTTGTTTACGCAATTGCCGCTGATTCTGGTGCTCCTTCTTATTTGTTTTTCGATTCGCAAGAAGATCCGGCGGTCAGGACGTGCGCAGCCGCTGCAATTGTACGATATCAGTTGTCTGATTCTGTTGTTCTGTTATCTGTTTTCTTTTGGCGCGGGAAGCGGCAGCAATTATTTTTGCTCTTCTACGATCCGTGTGCTTCCCATCGCCGGAGCGGGACTCTGTCTTGTCTTGCTGGGAGTGTTCCGGAAAAAACTGTTTCTGAAAATTACCTCGGCTGTTTATCTTTTGGGGTATCTGGTTTTGATGCTGTTCTCGAAGTCAACCAATGAGTTTGTTGCCCATCTGAAGGCTGGAATGGGCTTCAGCCAACTGCTGATCGTTTTGCCGGATAAAGACCTGTTCTCACTTGTTCTTTTTTTGGCCTATACTTTTTTGGGGTATTTGCTGCTCAGCGGCAGCTGCCTGTATTTGCGGTTTGCCAAGAGCAAGGCAGGACGCCAATCTGCCGCTTTTTTACAGACCGGATTTGTATCCGCCCAGGACCGGATCGCGTTTTCCAAAACAGGATGGTTTTTCTTGGGGATTGGGCTGATCTCTTTTAGCGCTATGCTTCTTGAGGTTCGCGTAATGGATGCTATTTTATCGTCTTCCTTTGCAACGGAACTGCAGAACAATACCCTTCGGCTGCTCGGCCTTCGTCTGGGATTGCAGGCTGCTTTTTTGCTTCCTGCCGTGGTGCTGTTTTTTGTTTTTCGCTTGGTGATCATGAAGCCGTCGGGTAGCCGCGGCGCGTTGCAGCTGCTGGATTTCTGCGCGTTTTGTATCTTTGTTTCTTTGCTGTTCCTTCCTTTGTCACCGGAATCGCCGGTGTTTTCGGAGTTGAACGCGGTGGACAGCTTTGGTATTCGGCAGACGATGATGGTGCTGGCGGCGGGAATCGGTATGTACGTGACGGGCGTTTGCTTTCAGGATCGTCTGCTGAAAGCTGCTGCGCCGGCGTATCTGGCCAGCTTTGCCACTGCGATGTTTGCCAACAATAGCATGTCGCTCTATGCGCTGCTGCATTGGAAGCGTCCGGACATACTGGAAAGACAGTTCGGTGGCTATATGATTTGGATTCTTCTGTTCTATTTGTTTCCTCTTGTGGGATATGGAATCTGGGTGGTTGGTACGCTTCGTCTCAAACGAAAGGCGGCAGAAGTCGCTTCGACGCCGGCTCCGGAAATCCTTTCTTCCCCGCCCGACATGACGGCTGCCGGATAAACGATATTTAGACAATCTTTTGCCTTTTGCCAGCAGAGCGCCGTTCGTTTAGTCCGGAGCGTATTTTTGCCGCCACGTTCCTTTTGCATAGAACAGATAGGATAGAACAGAGGCAATGATCCAGCCGATCGGCCAGGAGAACCATATTCCATTGATACCAGCAGGCTGATAAAGCACAAAGGACAGTAGTACACGGAGAATCAGGTCGGTAAAGGTTGCAACCATAAAACTGCGCATGGCTTCTGCCCCGCGCAGCACGCCGTCTGCTACCAGCTTTGCGGCAACCACCCAATAAAATGGCGCAACAATTCTGAGAAAATTTGTCCCGATTTGCAAAGCTTGGACGTTCTCGCTGTCTTTTGGGTCCAGAAACAAGCTGACCATTTGCGGCGCTAGAAAGACGTAAGTCAGGATAAACGGAATCGCTGTCAATCCGATGATCAGCAGTCCGGTCCGATAGCCTTCCCGGACTCGCTTGACTTTTTTAGCACCCAAATTCTGTGCGGTGAAGCAGGAAACGCTGTTTCCCATGGTGGTAAATGTGGTAACGGCAAATGTGTTGAGTTTCACTGCGGCGGAGTAGCCGGCGGTGGCATCCACGCCAAAGCTGTTGACCAGTCCCTGTATGAATAGATTGCCAACGGAAATAAAGCTTTGCTGTAGAATGCTGGGAATGGCTACCGTGCTGATACTCCGCAGCATGGTCCCGGAAAATTTGGAATAACTGCGTTCTGTCCGCAGGGAGGAGAGGCGTTTCAGCAAACACAGAAAAGCCAGAACCGAACAGATTCCCTGACACAGAAAAGTTGCCCAGGCCACACCGCTGACCCCCATGGCAAACAGTGCCACAAAAACATAGTCCAGAATGATATTGCCCACGGAAGAAACGATTAGAAAGAGCAGGGGGGTGCGGGAGTCGCCAAGCGCGGTAAAAATACCGTTGGTGCTGTTGTAGAGAAACAAAAAAAACATTCCAAGAAGGTAAATTTGGAGATAGAGAACCGCGTCATCCAAAATAAGAGGATCCGTTTGCAGCAGCAGCATGATGGGACGGCAGGCCAGAAGACCGGCAACTGTAAAAAACAAACCAACCACGGCAGAAGAAAACAAAGACGTAAAAATTGCCGTTTTGGTATCGGCGTATTCCCCGGCTCCGAAATGCCGGGAAATGATTACGGTACAGCCAATACTCAGTCCGGTAGCGACCGCCATAAAGATCATGGTAACGGGATAGGATGCGCCTACTGCGGCCAATGCGTTCCGGCCTGCAAAATGGCCGGCAATGATACTGTCCGCCATATTATAAAGCTGCTGAAAAACGGAGCTCAGCAGCATGGGAAGAGAAAATTGGATCAATATTTTTTTGGTGGAACCGGCGGTCATATCAGTAATCATTGCAAATTCTCCTTTTTCTAACCTGCTTATTATACTGTAACTTTTTGCTTGTGTAAACGCTTGTCTGTCACAGCCGGCCGGTCAACGTAATACAATGTTTGTAAACGAATGGATTGGAAAGTGAGTCTTCTGTGAGCGAACTTTTGGAATCCTTTTTGCTGGTCGCTGCGCTGTCCGTTGACGCGTTGATTGCCAGTTTTTCTTATGGTGTCAATAAGATACGCATTCCCTTTTTATCGGTTTTGACGATCAGTGGGGTGTGCAGTGCTATTCTGGCGGTTTCTTTGCTGCTGGGGAGCGTACTCCGGCCTTTTTTACCACCCGGTTTAACGAAAATACTATGTTTTGTTATCTTATTTTTGCTTGGCAGCATCAAATTATATGACAGCGCCATCAAATCCTACATCCGCAAACATCAGCCAATTAACCGTGAAATCACATTTTCGTTGTTTCATTTGCAATTTATGCTGACCATTTACGCCAACCCAGAAGAAGCAGACCGGGATGCCTCGAAAGTTCTTTCTCCCTTAGAAGCCGCTCCTTTGGCTGTTGCGTTATCCTTAGATGGCCTAGCGGCTGGTTTTGGTGCAGCGTTAGCCGGAACGAGCGTCTGTCAAGTGCTAATACTTTCCTTGCTATTCGGGTGTTTTGCTGTCAAGCTTGGATGCTTGATTGGGAATAAAGTGGCAGAAAAACTTCCGCTTGACCTATCGTGGATCGGCGGATTGATTTTGATCTTATTAGCGTTTTGTAAGCTCTGAAAAGAGTTTAGAGGAGCTGCTGTACTCTAGCCAGTAACGCAGATCTGGTATTTTCCAATCGACCGGCCCAGATTTCTTGCAGCAGCAGGTCGAATAGCTGTCCCAGCCTTTTTCCTGAGCAGAGCCCCAGCCGCAACAGGTCGTCTCCGGATATGGCCAGATCTTTCCGGGTATAGCAGCTGCCTGGCACGGCCAGCAGGTCGTCCAATTTCTGTAATCCGTTTTCCTGGGTTTGGCCGGATCCGCCGGAAGACAGCTGCTTGGCAAGCTGCAGCATAAGTGTTTTTCGCACAATAAGAGGACCAGCGGAGGCAATCCAGCCATACCAATCCTGTTTGGTTTCGGGAAGAGTGCGATTCTGTCCGGACAAGAGCAGAGACACCTCCTGACGTTGTTTTTTGCTGAGGCACAAGGCACAGTGTGTGTCGTCTGCGCCAAATTGAGACAAATAGAAGGCCAGACGGATGGGAAATTCCTTTGGCAGGCAGGAGAACCGAAGAGCCGGCTGTTCCGCCAGCCTTTTGCGGAATACCGGACTGTTCGTTCCTGCATGGGGCAGGAGAATGCAGCCTGCCAGAAGACCTGGATATTCCGCAACAATCCGTTCCACGGCTGCGCCGCAAAGCAGCCGTTGTATTTCCGTTGTGATTCGTTCTGACGCCACGTAGGATAAGAGTTCCTGTGTGCACAGCATAGCGGATCTTGTTTCGGGTTCTACCTCAAAATCCAGACAGGAAGCAAAACGGGCCGCCCGCAGAATCCGGAGCGCGTCTTCCTGAAAACGGGAATGAGGCAATCCGACACAGCGGATTATTCGGTGCCGCAGGTCTTCCTGGCCGTGAAAATAATCGATGATTCCGCGCTCCGGATGGTAGGCCATGGCATTGACGGTAAAATCGCGGCGTGCCAGGTCATCTCGCAAATTTCCCGTAAACGATACTTTTTCTGGATGGCGGTGATCCTGATACGTTCCATCGATCCGGTAAGTGGTAATTTCGATAGGGCGCGTTTGGCGGATGACGGTGACGGTTCCATGTTGCATTCCCGTTTTCAGTACGCGGCAATCCGGAAAGATATCCGGAATATTCCCAGGAAGCGCATTGGTGGTTACGTCGAAATCATGCGGCGTTTCTCCAAGCAGGATATCCCGGACACAGCCGCCAACCAGATAAGCCTCATACCCGGATGATTGCAGCCTGCCAAGTACAAAACGGACTTCCTCCGGCAGAGTCATTTTCATAAATTTTCCTCCCTTCTGTTGACTTTTTCAGGCGGCCGTATGATAATAACAGAAGCCCTGTTTAGTATACCAAATCGGGGTGAGTTTTCAATGAAAAGTTTGTATTAAAGATAGGAGCGATGGCAATGGGGATAAAGATACGGTGTCTGGATGGACAGAAGAGATCTCGAGAATTGTTCGTTCAGGATGGTCTGTTTGTTGTATCCTGTCCTGTGGAAAAAGAGTACGATTTTTCTGAGTATCAGGCGGTCCCGGGGTTTGTAGACCTTCACATCCATGGATCGGCGGGATATGATGTGGCTACCTGTGATGCTGCGGGATTGATCGCCATGAGCGAGGCGCTTGCCCAGCATGGTGTGACTGCTTTTTTACCCACCCTGCCTTCCTGTTTTCCGGAGGATTCCGTGGCAGCGCTGAAGGTGATCCATCAGGCGATGGAACTGCAGAAGAAAGGGGAAGCCTGCCGCGGCGCCGTTATCTTAGGCGCACACATGGAAGGTCCGTTTATGAAGGATACTTATAAAGGAGCGTTGAACAGCAACGCTTTCTTACCGGCGAACCGGGAAAACTGGGAGAAGCTTACCGGTGAGTACGAAGGCATTGTGAGACGGATTACCGTGGACCCTTTGGCGGAAGGCGTTCTGGAATGGATTCCATACCTGGTTTCGAAAGGCATTGTCGTTTCTCTGGGCCATACCGCGGCGGATGCGGATACTGTTTTAGCGGGATTCCGGGCAGGCGCCAAAAGTGTGACCCATTTGTATAATGCGATGCCGTCCTTGCATCACCGGACTCCCGGACCGGTAGGCGCGGCTATGGCCGACGACGATTCCTACGCGGAACTGATTCTGGATTTTTTACACGTTTCACCTGTGGCGGCGAAAGCGGCCATCAAGGCAAAAGGGGTAAATCGGATTGCCATTATCACAGATGCCTGCCAGGCGGCAGGGATGCCGGACGGGGATTATGTTTTAGCCGGCAGCCTGGTCTATGTCCGGAACGGGGAAGCTCGCATCCCGGCTGGAAATCTGGCCAGCAGCACGGTTTTTATGGACAAAGAATTGCGTCATATCCTGCAGCTTGGTTTCTCACTGGAGCAAGCGTCTCAAATGTTGTCCTCCAATCCTGCTGCAATGGTGCCGGGGTGTGCCAGGGGAGGACTGGAAGTAGGCTGCGCGGCGGATTTGGTGTTGTTGAATGAGGATTGCACCATCCATGCGGTATTTGTGCGAGGCTGCCAAATTAAGTAGTGTTTCCGCTTGCTTACGGATGCGTTCTCTTGTACAATAAGGAGGGTATCGTAACTTGGAAGCGAAATACAGTGGAACTGGAGGAAATTGCAATGTTGGAGGCCATACAAAATGTGGATCAGCAGATCCTGGATTTTATTCAGAACAATATGCGCAGCGAATGGCTGGATAAGATCATGGTGTTCTTTTCTTTTTTGGGAAACGGAGGATTGATCTGGATTGTGCTGGCCGTCCTCCTTCTGGGGTTTAGAAAGTATCGGAAGACGGGACTTACTATGGGCTTTGCGCTGCTGATTGGTTTGTTTGTGGGAAACTTGATTCTCAAGAATTTGGTGGCCCGAGCCCGGCCGTGCGATGTTCAGCCAATTGTGGATATGCTGATCGCCAGGCCGTCGGACTATTCCTTTCCTTCCGGTCATACCCTTTCTTCTTTTGAGTGTGCAATTGTTCTTTTTTGCAATAAGAAATCCTGGGGTGTGCCGGCGTTGATTCTGGCTTCCTTGATTGCTTTTTCCAGAATGTATTTGTATGTTCATTATCCTACCGATATTTTATCCGGTCTTTTGATCGGGATTGGGTCAGCTGTTTTGGCTATGGCGCTGTGGAAATCGAAGTCGCTCCAGACGGTGGAGGAACGTTTTTGCCGCTGACCCGCTGAACGGAGAGAGAAGAGCGTTACTCCATGGCCAAACTGTAATTCGTAAAGGGTTCTTTGAGTAAGAAAGGGAGCGATGTTTTTGGGCTATCGCTCCCTTGTCATGTTACAGAAGGACCTGTCGTGCACACTGCGAGAGTTTTATTGCTCTATGCTCATTACCGTTCCCAAGAACAGCGGAAGGTTCGTTTGATTGTCCACGATCGCATACACAAAGGGGCGGTCCAGTCTTACGCTGTAACCGGGGACGGCGGATTCTGCTTTCATTTCCACTTTGGTGACGGCGCCGGCCTTGGTGCCTCGTTCGTCTACGGACAGATAGGTTTTGTGCAGCACTTCCCCTATATAAATATTGCCCAGAGAAGAGTGACCTAATTTGGAAAAATCGGCGACAGCGCTGTCAAAGGCGTCGGACATTCCCAGTTCCGCCAGTGCTTTGTTCATGGTTACCTCGTATTCGTACTGGAATTTCGGCAGGGAAGCGCTGACGTGAGCGAGTTCTGCATTTTTTATGATGTTTCGGAAGCTTTCACCTGTGAGAGAAGCCAGGTAGTCATCCATACCGATACCCTCATTTGGCAGAATGGCAACAAAACTGTAGTGGTTATTTTTATAGGGCTTGATAAAACCGGTGGCTTTGCTATCTTTGATATAGAGGGACTCATCGGAAGCCATCATTTTCACCGTTTGTTCTTGTCCTGACGCGGCAGCAAAAACACCGTCGAAAATTTGATTTGTTTCGTATATCGCTGCCCATTCCGCGTCGAAGACTAGGGCATTGATCAAATACATTACCGTATCCTGATCGATTTTATCCACAATTTTATCGATCATGCCGTTTGTATGTTGTTTCACCCAGTTGTTGATATCGCGGATGGTTTGCCCATCAAAAGCCGACTGGTAAACGGCGGCGCTGTAATAATCGGCGTTTTTTTGTAAAAAGTCTTTTTTTACCGAAATCTTGTCGGCGTCATCGCGGAACCAGATGGAATTGGCAATGCTCAGTTTGGATGTTTCCTCTGAAGGCAGACTGTTTACATAGGAATAGAGGTATTCATTGAGCGTATCGAGTGGAATTCCGCCGCCAAGCAATGCCTCCATTTGTACCCTGGTCTCCTGATCTGCGCCGTTTGCCGTCATGGCGAGGGCCAGCAAAACCGATAGAGGAGAGATGAGGGAGTTCTCTCCTTCCGTCAAGGTCTTTTGAAACAAATTCACGGAGAAATCAGCTATATTCTCGGTGAATGTTGCATCGGCCTCTTCCCCGGAGACGGTTGTTTTCTGAATTCCCTTCATAAGATCCGCCGCTTGGATTTTTGTGGCGCAGCCCGTTGCGTTTAGCAAGATCACAGCAGCCAGCAGCAGTAAGCAGGATAGCCGGGGAAGGGTACGGCTCATCGTTGCGATTTGTTTCATAACCAAAATCCTCCTTTTGATATTAGTCTGATGGAAGGCGCTTCAGCAGTTCCTCCAGCTGAACGGCTTCCTCGTACTGCATGCCTTTCCATGCTCCATCGTTGATTCGGAGATATTGATTCCTGGAATGGACATAGGTTAGCGTGGTTCCGTTCCGGTAGGTGACGATTACCTGATACCCTGTACCGCCGGGGTCGTTTTCGGCACTTTCCGGGGAATCGGACAGCGTGAGCTGGGAAAAATAGGAGAGCAGTTCATTCATTTTTTGCGGGTTCGTGTAGTGTAAGCGGCGCTGCAATCCGTTCTGTTCCCATTCAGGAAAGGGAAGAGGAAACACATCCACGGAAAGGACGTCTGTTTGACTCTCCACGCTCACGGGGGCGTTCTCCGGCTCAACCGTTTCTTTTATACCGGAAAACAACCGGGAAACAGGCGCGGACAGTAGAACACAGCACAAAACAACACAGGCGGCTACCGGAATCACGGCGGCTAACAGCTGCTTTTTTCGTTTGGCTCGCATGGCGTAATATTTCTCTCTTTTTTGTTCGATCAGCGTTTTGAATTCTTCTCGATCTCTCATGAACAATAGCCTTCCTTTCCTAAGATGGAACGAAGCGCGTTTTTTCCGCGGTAAACCAGATTGTTCACCTGCTTTCTATTCTTTTTCATCACCCGCCCCGCTTCTTCATAGGACATGTTTTCAAAGTAGATTAAGTGGAGCGCGGTCCGATAGTCCTCCGGCAAACGATCCAACGCAAGATGAAGGGCCCGTTTGTCTTCCTGCAGCAGGATCTGTTCCTCCAGTGATGCTTCGTCGGAACGGATTTGCGCCAATTCTTCCAGATCTGTTTTCTGAAATTGTTTTTCATGCTTCAGATAGTTGATCGCACGGCATCGGGCAACCAGAAACAGATACGTTTTCAAGGAAGTTTTGAAATTATAGCGGTGTCTGTGGAGAATTAGACTTAGAAAAACGTCTGCAGCCAAATCCTCAGCAACCGTTATATTATGGACATAGCGATTCAAAAAGAATATTAAGTTTTCTTGGTACAAATCCAGCAGCTCGTCAAACGCGCTTTCTTCCCCATCCAGGAAACGGCGGTAGCTACTTGCGCCGTTATCCATAGGATGCCTCCTTTTGCGGTAAGGTTCCTCACACACTTATTATACAATCGGATCCGAAAAAAGCCTCACATCATTTGCAGATAAAAAGGAAAGCAACAGACCAATCAATATTCGTCAATGATGAAGCAGGATAATTTGGGATAGATTTGATCCAATTCGCGAAGAACGGCCGGGTCGGCCGCGATTATTTTTTCTTCCTCCGCCAATTCCGCTGCGCTTTGGTACCCACAGAGAAGCTGAACGAGCCGGCCGGCATCCAGCGAAACCTGGGGCTTTTGGCAGCTCGGCGCACCGCTCAGTGTGAAATTTCCGTTGTTTTCGGGAACGATGGGGTCGGTAACGGACAATGTGATGTCTTCCGACTTGCTGCCGTCGGACAACAGGCTCAGAAATGCCGGAATGTTGGCGGCGCCCATTACTCCCTGGGGACGAATTTCCCAGGTATAATCGCTGCCCGAGCGAAACAGCTCCGATGATACGGCTCGGTCCGGCGGCAGCTTGACATGACAAGATTTGTTCCCGGCAGAGACAAGCAGGGAGAATAACAGCTCATCCTGCAGCGCGGCGACCGGCGTAATGACTTCTTCGGCATGAAGGTGATCTTTCGTTTGCTGGTAGATGACATATCCCTGTATTTTCGCTTTCTCCTGACTGTCCCACAAAAGTAGACAGCGCGTTCCGGGTTCTCCGTCATAATCTGCCATCTTCAGCCGGAAATCGGCTAGAGAACGGGCAGCTATGCCGGAATAATGCCGGGCAAATTTGTCGTAGCAGGAAAGCATTCCGCCATAATCGGGAAAACAATCCGTCAGAGAACGGTCTTCTGCATGGCAGCAGTTTGGCTTTCTGTCCGTCAGGAGCGCTTTCGCTCCCTGTGCTACGGTAAGATGCGCCGTATCGGTAACCGGATAATGGCCCTTGGAAAAAAAAGTTGGCAGATTGGCAGGGGTGTGGGGAACCGCCACGATACCTTCCTGGCGCATCCGGTTCATATAGTATCGAAACATGTCGCCCATATAACCTTTGCCGCGGCAGGCGGGATCGGTGGATACTCCTGCTACGATGGCAGATGGAAGCAGCCGATCCCGAACTCGTACAAATAAGGGAAGCGATTGCATGGCGCTGACAAGCCGGCCGTTTTCTTCTACACACGCGGAATATTCCGGTACGTACCGCTGCTGAAAAAACCAATTTGTAAATTCTTCGGAATCCTGGAAACAAACGGACCAGAGAGATTGGATAGCCGCTCTATCTTCTTGCATTGCTGTTCGAACCATGGCCATAGGAGGACCTCTTTTCTGTCGTATTCTTCTTGCTCTCTGATTTTTCCTTTTGCCGATTGTCTAACCTTGATGGCTTATAGAAGGAAAATCAGGTAAAAAACCGGTTGGTGAATCAAATAAATCCACAAGGAATGCCTGCCGCAAAAAGAAAAGAATCGAACCACCGCCGCTTGGGCGGGAAAGCGAGGAAACAGCGTCTCTTTCTTTCGGTACAATGTTCTTCCCAGTACGACGCCCATCATAAAATATCCCAGGTTGGGAAACAGCGGGAAATAGTCTCCGGCAAAAAAGTCTTCGTAGATCAATCCCAGAGGAAACAAATAGTGGCTTTCCACGCGCAGCGTGGTAAACCAAAAACCCAGGCAAATCAGGATCAAGGCGATTACGCCGATTAGCCAGGTAGGAAGCTTCCGATACAGCGGATAAAGAATCATACAGATTCCCAGCAGATGCAGTACGCCAAACAAAATGATTTCCTCCGGTGCGAAGATAGCGGTAACCAGTGATATGCACATCGCGCACAACAGGACAAACAGGCCGCGCCGGATACTGCGGGAGCCCAATGTAACACAAATGCCGGAAAGCAGGACAAACAAAATTCCTCCGTTGTCCTGAATAATATGGTATAACTTAGGAAGCGGCAGATCCAGTTCCAGCCATACCTGCAGATCGTAAATCAAATGCACCAGAATAACGCAAAGAATAAACAATCCGCGCAGCGCATCCAATTCCCATATTCTTGTCTTTTTTGTGGGGGGGAAAGGGTGCTCTTCGCTTTTGAACTGCCCTGCCGCCGCCTTTTCGTTGTGTTGCACCATCACGCGCCTGCCTTTTTTACTGCATCAGATGATTGGCCACCTGTAAATTGGTTACATATTGAATTTCCGGTGAGCCGGAGATGCGTTTACAGAAGGTTTCCCACCGGTCCCAGGTCCCGTCCCACTGAAATTCGTAGGAGTGTCCCCAAACATAGAAGAGCAGATCGCCGTCCCGCGGCTCCGCCTGCAGAAATTGTTCGGTCAGGTCAAACAGCGCCGGATCGGCCTGGTGGCAGGTCGCCGGCCAAAAAAGCAGGTTGTCCGGCATGGTAAAACGGCGGTGACTTTCCACCGTCCTGGCATACCGGATTCCGCAGGATTCGGATAGGACGCGGGCCACTCGTTGATCACAGATTCCTCCCGGATAGGCAAATCCGGTAATATCCTGGTGAAAGATATTTTGCAAATTCTGCCGGTCCTGGCATACCTGCGTTTGTATATCCTCATCAGACAGCCGGCAGAGGTCCGGATGAGTCAGACTGTGGGAGGCAATTTCATGGCCATGATAGATTTCCTTGACTTGCTCTTCCGTCAATTCATCGTGGCACCGGTATGCACCGTCACGAAAAAGATCATGCTTTTGTCCGAACAAACCGCTGTTTAAGTTAAAAGTACATTTCAGTCCGTAGAAATTGATTCTTTCTAAAAAGGGAATATCAAAAATCGTGCCGTCATCGAAACTCAGAGTAACGTATTTCCGATATGTTTTTTGCTGTCCTATCATATGTAATGGAGTCCTTTCTGCCATAGTACCAATAATGAATTATTCTAACACAGTTGCTTTGCCGGATCAAGAAATTTTTGATTTTAGCCTTCTGCTGACAGTGTGTTCCGGCGGAACAAGCCGCTCCATTTGGTGAAGATTTCCTGCAAATAATCCCAGAAATTTTTACGGGTAACGGTTTCGGATGCAATCAGATCGCAGCGGTATAGCTCTGCGGTGCCGGTAAAAATGACAAAGAGACCGGCTGGCTGTCCTTTTCGAACCGGACTTTCCAGTTCGTTTTTTTCTCCGGGAAGTGTATAACTGGTTTGCAGCGCACGGTATTCCTCTTCTGTTAACGTAAGCCGTATTTTTTCATCGACAACCAACGCGACCTGTGTTTTGGTTCCCTTATGAACGATAGGGGTAGCGATGACGGCGCCCCGTTCATAGATGGTATAAGTCCGGTAGGAAGACATGGCAAATTCAATTAGTGTTTTACCGTCCTGTACCCGCAGCGGGGAAGAATCGCAGCCGAGTAAAACGATAATCACACGCAATCCATTTCTTTCTGCGGACAGTACCAAACAACGTCCCGCTTTATCGGTATATCCTGTTTTGATGCCGTCCACGCCGTCTACGATACCAAGAAGCGGGTTCGTGTTGTTGCAATAATGGCCGTTTACGGTAATCACATCGGTAGAAACGATGGTTCGGAATGTGGGATTTTCCATAGCCTTTCTAGCAATCAAAGACAGTTCGTAGGCCGTGGTGTAATGTCCGTCGGCATCCAATCCGTGAGGAGAAGTAAAATTGGTATGATGCAATCCCAATTCTTTTGCTTTCCGGTTCATTAAATTGCAAAAATCCTGGACCGAGCCTCCTACGTGTTCTGCCAGCGCCACCGCCGCATCATTTCCGGAATTTAATAACAATCCGTATAACAGGTCTTGCACAGAAATGACTTCCCCTTCTGCTAACTGCATGGAGGAACCGTCCGTCTCCGCCGCAAAACGGCTTACGGTAGTCAGATCCGTTAGCTCGCATTCCTCCAGGACCACCAGGGCTGTCATGATTTTTGTCGTGCTGGCCATAGGTACCTGTTTGTCCGCCTCTTTTTCGTATAAGCGCCGTCCTGTTTCGTTGTCCACGATAACAGCCTGTTTAGCATTGATCGTAGGAAGTTGTCCTGCGGCCGGAGCGGCCAGAACGGTTCTGCCGGGACAAAGAAATTGCAAGCAGCAAAACAAAAATAGAAAAGTCAAGGCTCGATGATGTTGTTCCTTCATTCCGTTTCCTCATTCCCCAAATTGTCCAATGTTTTCACTCATTTATATGGCTGCCGGCGTCAATTCATGAGTAGGAAATTTCCGGATGACAAGGACGTTGACTAAGCCTGCTTTTGTTTCGTCGGGAAATGTCGAAATGCGACGGCGTGTTTGCCTGTACAAAAACAGAAATACTGAGTATCCTTTTTTTGGAAGGAGGGATGGCGATGAAACGAGGGGATCAACGGGGATCGGCAACGTTGGAGGCAGCACTGGTACTGCCGGTAGTGTTGGTTTTGTTATTGGCTTGTTTGTCCGGTTTTTTATTGATTTATCAACGGATTGCGGAGGATACGAAGGATCGGAATCAAACCGGTTGGAATCGGAAACCGGCGGAGATCTGCCGTATTTTAGTGCTGGTGGAAGAGGGAATAGAGCAGGCTGCTTCTTTCTGGAAGAAGAGTGGCGCGTAGTCCGGGAACACCGCAAAAAGGGGGATGTGTCGATGAATTTGAAAGGAAGACGGGGAAGTGCTTCTGTTTTTTTGTGTCTGATGTTATCTGCGCTGTTCTTATTTCAAACAACCTTGCTGGATACGGCGAAAATTCTCATACATGGCCATAACATGGGGTATCGGTTGGAAAGCGCTGTCCAATCGGTTTTAGCCGGATTTGATACGGCGCTAATGGAAACGTACGGATTATACGGAAAAAAATTAGAAGGAAGCAGCGTTTTGCAGAAAGAGCTCAGCCGCTATTTCCCGGGAAACGCAGACGGTTCCGGCGTTTCCTGGAGAGAAACAGGCTTTCTGCCGCTGCCCGGACTATCTTACCGGCAGGATGTTATCCTGGAAGCGGCAGCCCCCCTATCAGATCTTTCTGTTTTGAAAACGCAGATTCTGCAGCAAATGAAATCCAGAACGCCGAAGAATTTGTTGGAGTGGGTTCTGGAACAGCTGGGGCTTTTGTCTTTTAGCGAAGAGTTGTCGGAATGTTATCAAAAATACGCAGAAGCAGCAGAATTACAGCGTGAGGCCGCGGATGCTCTGCAAAAATGCAAAAAAATCGTGGAAGGAGTATATCAAGGGGACTATGCATGCGTAAATGGTTTTTTACGGTCTCCTTTACAAGAGCTGGAACAAAAGGCTATGGGGGCAGCCGGCTTGGTGCTGGCCGGATGGAGGGAAGGGGAAGACGCAATCGACATCGAATCCGATGCCTACCGAGCGGCGAAGGCAGAATTTATCCGAGCGGTTGGCGCGATTCAGTTTGACCTAACGGTTTACCGGAACTATAATTTAGATGCGGCCGGCCAGCTGCAAAAGCTGGCAGTACTCCGTTCCCATATTGAGAAGCAAACGGAACAATTGGAGAATTGGATCGATCAGCATCAGGCCGATTCCTCATGGGAGCAGCACCAGCTGGATGCCCTGGCGGAACAGTGTGCTGAATTGAGGCGGCAAGCTGCTTTGCTGAGTCAAACCGCCGTCCGGGAAGGCGTGGAGAAAAACATACGGTGTCTGCAAAACGCCATAACCTGTACCGAAGAAGTGTTGACCTGCTTTTCGGAACATGACGATACCGGTATTCCTTATTCTAGTTTATCGGATGCATTGGAAGGCATTCGTTCGATTCCTTATTCTGGTCCGTTCCGGGTAATTATGGATAGGGAAGAGGGACAGGCTGCGCTTTTAGCGCAAGACAAACGAGAAGAAGCGGTGCAAGCGGCAAAACAGCTTCCGGACAGCCTTTCTTCTCGGCACATTCCTCAAGATGAGTTTGCCGCGTTTCCCTCTCAATCCCGGTCCGTATCCGAAAAAACAGAACCGCTGTCGATTGGTTCTCTGCAGTCAATTTCTTCTTTAAAGCAATTTTTTACAGGACAATTTTCCTTTCGCGCCTTTTTTGCGGAATCGTTTGCTGCGCTTCAGGACGGAATTTTGGTGGATGATTATATCCTATCTTATTTTGGAAGCAGAGGAGAACCCATTACAAGCCGATATGCTTTTTGGAACAGTGAGGTAGAGTATGTGATTGCTGGCTTTTCCAGCGAAAAGGCGAATCAGAACGCGGTAAGAGATCGGTTGCTGGGACTTCGGTTTGTGCTGAATTTCTTACATGTGGCAGCCGATCAGGAGAAACGGATACTAGCCGACCAGATTGGCACGGCATTGGCCGGAGCGTTTTCCATGGGGTTCGGCGGGCCTGTTTACACCATTTTGATTTTGGCCGGATGGGCGTTAGGGGAAGCCTCTCTTGATGTAAAAGATCTTCTGGAAGGGAAATCCGTACCGCTGCTGAAGACAAAACAAAATTGGAAGCTGGGAATAGAAGGGCTGCTCTCGGGGCAGGACGGCGGCGCAGGAGGGACAGAGGAAGCCGAAAAACGTTTTTCTTTGGATTATCATGGTTATTGCCGCTTATTGCTGCTGTCCGTCCGGATGAGTACGAAATTACTGCGTGTCAGCGACTTGATTGAGTGGAATTTGACGCAGGAAGGATATGGACGGTATTCCTTGGGACAGGTGTTTACTTCCTTTCCGGTTCACGGTACGTTTTTTATTCCCTTGACCAGCCCGGTTCTGCAGGCTATTTATGGGGACAGAAAGGCGGAATACCAAATGGAGGAGAGCTATGTATATTCCTATTAAAAATAAAAAAGGCAGCATTGCTCTGGAATTTGCCCTAATCCTGCCCTTGTTTCTTACCGCCGTTTTTTTGTTGGCCGCCCTGCTGCAGTGCCTGTATGTTTATCATGTTGCAGAAAAGGCGCTGTATCAAACATCTGGCATTTTATGCGATTACGCTTATTTTTACCATCGCGGATTGATGGAAAAAGGAGAGGATGCGCTTCTTGCGCAGCTGTCCGGTTTTCTTCCGGCGAACGACCAGGAGTCCGACGACTTGTGGGAACGCCTCTCCGGTTATTTGGATTTTCGGAATGGACTGGAGCGGGCAGACGATCTTCTTTATCAAGAGGCGGCTAACTTTATTTTTCGTTGCTGTCTGAAAGGACAGGAGCATCTTTTTGATACGATTTCCTTTGCCGGCAGTACTTTTTTTAACGGTGATGACCGTGTTATCCTTCAACTTCGCTGCGATGTACCGCTGCTCCTTCCCTTACCCGTTCCATTATTGTCCGGCTTTACGCTGACTTATTGCCTTCCTTCGAGGGCATGGATGGCAGGAGACAGGTGGTGGGCCGAAGAAGCGGGGGAAACGGAGCTTTCCGTTTGGTCCCTGGCGCCGCTGGAACGCGGGAAAGAAATACGCAAACGATTCGGCGGCAATCTGCCGGAGTTCTATCCGGTCATTTCCCGTTATCAAGATGGCTGCGCAACCGTGATCAAAAGTTTGGATCATACCGCGGAAACCTATCAGTCTGGAAAAAATATGAAAAATACCTTGTATCAAATGGCGAAAAAACTGGAGGCCTTTTCTGGAACGGCAGGCGACTCGGCCGTTCCCCGGGAACAATGGATTGAGCCGGGAGAAATCCGGCAAAAAAAATTGTTGCTTGTTTTGCCCGTCAATCCTACTTCGGCGGAACAGGAAGCCATTTTGTTCGAGTTTTCTTTGTTTTGCGTTTCTTGCGGTATTATGATAGAAATAGAGCGGTATCAGGAATCCGGCGGAAATTCCGCCTAGTCAGCAGACTTGCTTCTCTTTTGGAAAATGCATTTGTGAATAACCGGTATTTTTGATATAATAGGAGCGCACTAGAAATTTTCACGTGAATGGAAGTGTACCGCATGATTGAAATACAGGATAACAGCGGACGTTTTTTGGTGGTAAACGGCGATTTGATGGATGTTGCCGAGAAAGAAGAGAAAGATCGCCGGACGCTTGCGTTTCCTTTTACCGGACCGGTCGTTTATGAAGTCTTCCGTATTTTGCAGGAGAAACCGCTGTTTTTAACAGACCATTACCAGAGAATGAAAAACAGCGCGGAGCTGATTGGTATGACCAGCATTTTGCCGGAAGGTGCACTGAAGGAATATACGAGAATTTTGCTGCAGGTAAATGAACAAAAAGATTGCAACATCAAAGTTCTCTGCATCCAGTGTGCCGGCGCCCGGGCTGATTTTATCATTTATCTCAGCAAGACTCACTATCCGGCGCCGGAATGCTATGATTATGGTGTTGCAACGGGGTTGCTTCCTGTTCAGCGACCGCAGCCGAACGCCAAAATACAAAGAGCGGACTATGTGGCCCGGGTCGATGCCTTCAAACAGGAAAAGGATGTTTTTGAAGCCATCTTGGTCAATCCGGACGGACGGATCACGGAAGGCAGCAAATCCAACCTGTTTTTCGTTGAGAAGAACAAGGTAATCACTGCGCCGTCGGAAATGGTATTGGAAGGCGTAATGCGCAAATATGTTCTGGAAGTATGCGGCCGTTTGGAAATCCCTGTCTGCTATCGTGCCGTTTCCACGGAGGAGCTGGGCCAACTGGATGGCGCCTTTTTAACAGGAACTTCCTTGAAGGTTTTGCCGGTCGCCAACATCGACTCTTATCTTTTTCCCTCTGCCGGCAACGAGATAGTCTTGAAAATCAGGAAAGAATTTGATACTCTTATAGATGGTTTGCAGGCTTTGAAAGGATAACCGGCCAACTGAAAAAACAAACGGGGAGGTTTTGTTATGATAAAATTAGCGTTTTCTACTTTGGGCTGCCCAGAATGGTCGTTTCAGGATATTTTATCCACTGCCAAGGACGTTGGCTTTGACGGAATAGAAATCAGAGGGATCGGAAAGGAGCTTTACGCGCCGGCGATCCAGCAGTTTCAGCCGGCGGAACGGGAGAAAACCAAAGAAAAGCTGCGTTCCCTGCAGTTGGTTTTTTCTTGCCTGACATCCGCCTGTTATTTGTTTGACCGGCAGAATGAAGCGGAGCTGCAAAAACAAGGACGGGAATACATTGACCTGGCTGGCAGCTTATCGGTTCCCTACATCCGTGTTTTGGGTGACAGGGATCCTTATCCGGCGCCGGGCGGTATCGAAGATGAGTATGTCCTATCCATGCTGCGAGAATTGGCCGGATACGCAAAGGAGAAGCAAGTTACCCTGCTGGTGGAAACCAATGGCGTCTATGCGGACAGCCGCCGGCTTCTGCGCTTGATTGAGTCCGTTCAAATGCCTTCCGTGGGAGTTTTGTGGGATATTCATCATCCATACCGTTATTTTGGCGAGACACCGCAGCAGACATATGATATTCTGTGGCAGTGGATCCGCTATGTGCATGTGAAAGATTCTGTCCGGAATTCGGACGGTTCGGTTCGGTATAAAATGATGGGATACGGCGATGTTCCCAATCAGGCTGCCATCCGGTTGTTGCTGGAACGAGGATACGACGGTTTTGTTTCGCTGGAATGGGTGAAACGGTGGTATTCCGATTTGGAAGCTCCGGGTGTTGTCTTTCTTCATTTTATCAATTATATGAAAAAATTGCTGGATTGTTAACGGGAACGAATCACAGAAGAGAAGGGAACCTTTTGTCCACCAGAAAGGTGTTCCGGTGCGTTTCTGTGATTATTTTGAACGGTGGAGAAATGGGGCGCGACATGAAAAACATACCATTGTACAAAGTGGATGCTATTTCAGATTTGAAACAGATGCTGGAAAATTCCAGGCAGAAATACAGTGAGAAGAATGCATTCCTGCGAAAATTGCAGGATGATCCTGCGTATCATCCTGTCACGTATCAGCAGTATGCAGACGATGTGGAAGCGTTTGCCTGCCGGATGATTGAGATGGGCTGCAGCGGGGAGAGGATTGCGTTGATCGGAGAGAACCGATATGAGTGGTCGGTTTCTTACTTATCCATTGTTAACGCGGTTGGCATAGTGGTGCCGTTGGATCGGGAGCTTCCTGTCAATGAGATTATCACTTCTCTAAGACGGGCGGAATGCACTGCTGTCATTTTTTCTCCCAAATTGGAAGAAAAAATGATGGCTTGTTATGAGCAACTGCCGCTGGTACGGCATTGGATCACCATGGGCGGTACAACGGAACTTCCCCAGGCACAGTTGTTTTGGAATCTGATAGAACAGGGGCGTACCCTGGTCGCAGAAGGCTGCGTCCATTACCGTACAGCGGAAATAGACCGGGATGCGATGCGGATCCTGCTATTCACGTCGGGTACTATGGATATTTCCAAAGCGGTCATGCTGTCTCACCGAAACATTTGCGAGAATCTGATGGCAATGAGTTCCATGGTATACATTGGCGATGACGTCTTTTTGTCGATACTGCCGATCCATCATACGTATGAGTGCACCTGCGGCTTTTTATGTCCTATCTACCGGGGGTGTACCGTTGCCTATTGCGAAGGATTGCGGCACATTACGAAAAACATGGAAGAAGCAAAGGTCACGATGATGTTGGGCGTACCGCTGGTGTTTGAGAGCATGTATAAAAAAGTCTGGGATACGATAGAAAAGGGGGGGCTGACGGAAAAGGTAAAGATGGGAATGAAATTAAGCAACTTCCTGCTTGCCTTTGGCG
>PPYF01384813.1_pt1 | contig 67016 bp, 60 predicted proteins | sample 1559871 | NCBI WGS metagenome assembly PPYF01 (sample SAMN08240021, study PRJNA423297) | Human gut metagenome, whole genome shotgun sequencing project. | reverse complement strand
CGCCTGCCTCTGCCATGGAGCTTTTTGCAAAACTATACCGGCACGTCAAACGATAAGGATGAGTAATCGTCAGCCCTGGCCGGTGAGCCGAAATTCAGGTCTTATGCTGCCATCGCCAGACCGCTGTCGATGCGGGCAAGCACTTCGTCTTTGCCGAAAAGTTCCAGGGTCTTGTCAATCTGCGGCGTACGGTCAACGTTGCAGACCAAAACTCTGAGCGGTGTGGCAATTGGGCCCATCTTGATGTTGAGCTTTTCCATGACGGCCTTGATGGCACCGTAAATGGAGGGCGCATCAAACGTTGCAAGCTTGGCAGCTTCTTCACGGAAGGCAAGGAGCGCTTCCTTGTTGCCGTCAGCCAAAGCGGCCTTTACCGCTTCCGGATCACGCTCGAGGGGCTTATAGAAGAAGAGGGTGGCATCGGCAAGCGCTTCAAGCGTGGCGGCGCGGGTCTTTAAAAGGCCGCAGACGCCCGCAAGCGACGGGCCGCCTTCAACCTTGCCGCCGCGCTTTTCAATGCGCGCACGGGTGAGGTCCGCAAGACGCTTGTCATCGGCTTCCTTCATGTACTGGGCATTGAGCCACTCGAACTTCTTAAAGTCGATGCGGGCTGCGGCACGCGAGCAGTCGGAAAGGTCAAAGACCTTGGCCAGCTCTTCGCGCGAGAACTTTTCCATGTTGCCGTGGCCCCAGCCGAGGCGGGCGAGGTAATTGAAGACGGCTTCGGGCAGAAACCCGCGGGCTTCGTATTCCATTACCGACACCGAACCGTGGCGCTTGGAAAGCTTCTGTCCGTCAGGCCCGTTGATAAGCGGCAGGTGCGCAAAAATCGGAATCTCGGCACCGAGGGCCTTATACAGATTAATCTGACGCGGCGTGTTGTTGATGTGGTCGGCACCGCGGATCACGTGGCTGACCTTCATGTCCCAGTCATCCACCACCACGGCAAAGTTGTAGGTGGGAATGCCGTCACGCATGATGATGAGGTCATCGAGTTCCTTGTTGGAAATCGTGATCGGGCCGTAAACGGCATCATCCCAGGACACGTCGCCGTCATCGGGATTGCGGAAACGGATCACGGGCTTGACGCCTTCGGGAATCGGGCGGCCGACGCAGTTTTCAGGACGCCAGCGGCCGTCATAGCGGGGCTTAAGCCCCTTGGCACGCTGCTCTTCGCGCATTTGATCGAGCTCTTCGGGGGTGGCGTAGCACTTGTAGGCGCAGCCGTCGGCGAGCATCTGATCAACGATTTCGCGGTAGCGGTCCAGACGATCCATCTGATAGATGGGGCCCTCGTCGTAGTCGAGGTTGAGCCACTTCATCGAATCGAGAATGACCTGCGTTGCCTCATCGGTGGAGCGCTTCTGATCAGTGTCTTCGATGCGTAGCAGGAACTTGCCGCCCAGGTGCCGGGCCACAGCCCAGCAGTAAATGGCGGTACGGGCAGTCCCCAGGTGCATCATGCCGGTGGGCGAGGGAGCAATACGGGTACGGATTTCTTTCATCACAATTCTCTAAGTAATCCTGAACGCAGGTGAGGCGCCTTTATTTTTTTCGATCGGTGCCGTCAGACTGAGATTTCAACAGAATTCAGCATTTTAGCGCTTACGGGTAAAATATCGGCCTTCAAAAATTTTTCCGCCGACGGATGTAAACCGTGACTGCAAAAAAACTCTATCTGCGCAGCTTCGGCTGCCAAATGAATGACTATGACTCCGCCCGTATCGTCGACCTGATGGCCAAAAACGGGTACGAGCGGGTGGCAGCGCCCGAAGAAGCCGATCTCGTTGTGATCGTGACCTGTTCGATTCGTGAAAAGGCTCAGGAAAAGACCTTCTCGGATCTCGGACGCATCCGCGAAATCAAGAAAAAGAATCCGGAGCTTCTCATCGCCGTGGGCGGCTGTGTGGCAAGCCAGGAAGGTGAAAATATCCTGAAGCGCTCCCCCTGGGTGGACGTTGTGTTCGGGCCGCAGACACTGCACCGGCTGCCGAAAATGATTGAAGAGCGCCTGAAAACCGGGCGCCCGCAAGTGGACATCACGTTTCCTGAAATTGAAAAGTTTGATTGTCTGCCTGCGCCCAAGAGCAACGGGCCCGCGGCCTTTGTTTCCATCATGGAAGGCTGCAGCAAGTACTGCTCTTACTGCGTGGTGCCTTATACGCGCGGCGAAGAAATCAGCCGTCCTCTGATGGACGTGCTTGTGGAATGCACGCTTCTTGCCGCACAGGGCGTGAAGGAAATCACGCTTCTCGGGCAAAACGTGAACGCGTACCGCGGGCGCGGCGCCGACGGCTCGGTTGTGGACTTTGCGCTGCTTCTGGAATATGTGAGCGAAATCGACGGAATTGAACGCATCCGCTACACCACGAGCCACCCGACGGAATTTTCCGACCGTCTGATCGAAGCCTACGGGCGGCTGCCCAAACTCGCCAACCACGTGCATCTGCCGGTTCAGAGCGGCTCAGACCGGATTCTGGAAGCCATGAAGCGCGGCTATACGCACGACTGGTATCTCAACCGCATTGCCAAACTCATGGCCGTGCGTCCGGGAATTTCCATTGCCACGGACTTCATTGTGGGATTCCCCGGCGAAACCGAGGAAGACTTCAACGAAACGATGCGCCTGATTGATGAGGTGGGCTTTGACGCGAGTTTCTCCTTTGTGTACTCCAAGCGTCCGGGAACGCCCGCGGCAGATCTGCCCGATGACACCCCTTACGAGGTGAAGTTAAAGCGTCTGCAGCATCTGCAGGCCGTCAACGACGCCCGCGCCACGGAAATTTCCAAGGCCATGCTCGGCAACATTGAGCGCTGCCTGGTAACGGGCCCGGCGAAAAAGGGTGAGGGGATGCTTTCGGCGAGAACCGACAACAACCGCGTCGTCACCTTCGAGGGCGGCCCGAGGCTTATCGGCCAGATGGTCAACATTGAAATCACGGATGTCTTCCCGCATACGCTGGGCGGACGTCTTGTCAAGTAAAGAGGCGTCATGCAGGAACTTCAGGAACAGGATTTTTCTGCGGAACTCACCGCGGCTGAGCTCTCGCGCCTTGTGGGGCCGTTGGACGAGAATCTGCGGCAGATTGAAAACGCCTTCGGCGTGCAGGTGCTGCGCCGCGGGCACAACTTCCGGTTTGCGGGAGTGCAGGCCGCAGGTGCCGCGCAGGTCTTAAGACGCGCCGCGGCGTGCATTCAGGCTGGTGAAGATCTGACGGTTAACGACGTTCAGATGATGATCATCGCCGAGCAGCGGGGCGGAGAAACCGAAGACGATGAGGGCTTTACGCTCAGAACGCGCCGCTCGGGTTTGAGACCGAGAACTCCCAATCAAAAGGCCTATCTCAAAGCATTACTCGAAAGTGATGTGACCTTCGGTATCGGCCCGGCCGGAACCGGTAAGACGTACCTGGCGGTTGCGGCTGCCGTGGACGCGTTTGAGCGCGATGCCGTGGAGCGCATTGTTCTGACGCGCCCTGCGATTGAAGCCGGTGAGCGCCTCGGGTTTCTCCCGGGAGACTTCACGCAGAAGGTCGATCCCTATTTAAGACCGCTTTACGACGCGCTTTTTGATCTCTTCGGATTTGAAAAGACGCAGCGCCTCATTGAAAAACAGGTGATTGAAATTGCGCCTTTGGCGTATATGCGCGGCAGAACGCTCAATAACGCGTTTGTGATTCTTGATGAAGCCCAGAACACGACCGTCGAGCAGATGAAGATGTTTTTGACGCGTATCGGTTTTGGTACGCGTGCCGTCATCACCGGGGACGTCACGCAGGTGGACCTGCCGCGCGGCGTGAGAAGCGGGCTTGCGCATGCCTCGCGGGTTCTTGAGAATGTCCGCGGCATTGCCATGGTGCATTTTTCGGCGGCTGACGTTGTGCGCCATCCTCTCGTGGGCGCGATTGTGCGCGCCTATGACGCCTACGAAGCCCGTGAAAAGGAAGAGGAAAAGGCGCGGCGCGCTCAGTTAAAAGCGGAGGCGGAAAACTGATGGCAAGAGCAAAAAAGGCCGGAAAGGCCGTGGACGTCACTTTTGAGCGCACGGACGGCGCCAAAAAGCGCCTTCCGACACGCGCCGAGATGCGCGGCTGGATGCAGGCCGCAAGCTTCGTGCCTTTTGCCGGGTCGGTGCGCTTTGTGGGGCCCGAAGAAGGGCGGCTTCTCAATAAAACCTACCGCGGCAAGGACTACACCACAAACGTACTGACCTTTGACTATGCGCACAGCCCGACGGCCGAAGCCGATATTGTGATCGCCACGGACGTCATTGAACGGGAAGCGCGCGAGCAGAAAAAAAGTTTCCGCGAGCACCTGGCGCACATGCTCATTCACTCCGTGCTTCACGCACAGGGCTGGGATCATGAAACCGATGAAGAGGCCGAGGCGATGGAAGCGCTTGAAACCAAGATTCTGTCAGGCCTCGGGTTTGCCGATCCCTACAGTGATCCGGCCCGCGGCCACTAAAAGCGGACGCTCTTTGCTATGCTCAACATATGACGGCATAAAAACGCCGTGAAATCAGTTATTACCATCAAGAAAAAGTTGTATGCCCGACGAGCAACCACAAAAACAGATGAAAAAAAGCAACCGCGGATTTTTCAAACTGTTCCGCAGCCGTTTCAAGGACGAACCGCAGACGCGCGAGGAAATCGTGGCGCTTTTGCGCAGCTCTCTGAGAAAAGGACTTCTTGACGCCGATGCACTTGCGATGATGGAGGGGGCACTGCACGTCTCCGAACTCAGAGCCTCCGACCTGATGGTGCAGCGCGCTCAGATTGAGGCCGTTGATCTTTCCGAGAAGAAGGAAAACTGGCTGCCCAAACTCATTGCCCGCGGACACTCACGCTTTCCGGTTGTCGACGGTGACCTCGATACCGTCAAAGGCATCATGCATGCCAAGGACCTTTTAAGGCTCCTACTGGATCCGGACTACGACCTCGCGAGCCATCTGCGTCCGGCCCGCTTTATTCCGGAGACGCTTCCCATCAATATTTTGCTCAGGGATTTCCGCGACAGCCGCAATCACCTGGCTCTGGTGATCGATGAGTTCGGTTCCGTCTCTGGGCTGATCACGATTGAAGACGTGATCGAGCAGGTCGTGGGGCAGATTAACGATGAATTTGACTCCGTGAGTTCCGACGTCGACAACATCGCGGTTGTGGATGCCGAGCACTGGCGCATTAAGGCGGGGACCCATCTGGAACAGTTCAACGCTTATTTCCAGTGCAACCTGCAGGATGACTACTGTGAGACGGTGGGCGGGCTTATCACCGACCGCTTTGAGCATGTGCCTCACAGAGGGGAAGTGATCGAAATTGAAGGGTTCCGCTTCCGTGTCTTAAAGGGCGATGAGCGTCAGGCCGCACTCTTTCTTGCGGAAAAAGTGGTGGCCGCGGAGAAGGCTGAAGCCAAGAGCCAGGAAGGTAACAGCTGATGGAGGCTTTAAAAGCCGGCGGGAAATTTTCTGCGGTAGCGCCGTTTGTGCGTGCCGCAGCCTGCGCTTTGTCGGGCGCCGTTGCGGTTTTGGGGTTTGCCCCCTTTAACTGGTGGCTTCCGACGCTGGTTGCCTTTGCGGCGCTTTTTTTCTGTATTGAAAAATCGGCCGGTGTTAAAGAGGCTTTTCTGGACGGCTGGCTCTGGGGGCTTGCATTTTTCACGCTGGGGTTAAGCTGGACGCACCGTTCGATGGCCGTTTTCGGCGGATTCGGCGATGTTTTGGCCGCGGCAGGCGTCTTTCTGATGGCCGCGGTTCTCGCGCTTACGGCTGCCGTTCCTTGTGCGGCAGCCAGGTTTTTCAAGGCACCGCAGGGGTTACGAAGTCTTTTGTATCTGCCGGTCTGTTGGGTGCTGTCTGAAATTATCCGTACGGATGTCTTCGGATTCGGGTGGCTCACGGCGGGCTATGCGTTTTTACCCACGCCGCTTGCGGGCTGGGCTCCGGCGGGCGGCGTGTTTCTCACGGCGCTGGCGGCACTTTTTGCCGCGGGCCTTGTTGCGGCAGCCACGCTCGGCATGAAGGGGGTTGCCGTCAAAACGGCGGGGGCGCTTTTGGCGGGCGCTGCCGTCGCGGGCGGTTTCGGACTTGAGGGCATCAGTTGGTTCACGCCGGGAAAAACGCTTGATGTGCGGCTTGTGCAGCCCGATCTTCCGATTGTGATGCGGGCAACGGCTTCCGAGCAGACTTCCCGCCTGGAGCGCGTCAAGGCCATGAGTCTTGCAAGTCCCTTAGGCGGCAAACTTGATCTTATTTTGTGGCCTGAGAGCGTTTATGCCGCGCTGTTAAATCGGCTTAAGACCGAAGAAGCGCTTCTGCCGGCTCTCGTTGCCCGTGCGCAGAAAACCACGGTTTTATTCAATGCGTTTGAAGAGCCCGCCCGCGGCGTTTATTTCAACAGCCTCTGGGCTGCAGATGAGGCAGGAAGCGAGGCGCCGGTTTACGCTAAACGCCATTTGGTGCCTTTCGGTGAATATGTGCCCTTCGGATTTCGCTGGTTCGTGGATGCGATGGGCATCCCCATGGCAGATCAGCGGCACGGTCTTGTGCCGGAAGAGGCGCTCAAGGCCTCAGGCATTGTCTACGCGCCGGCGGTTTGCTACGAAAATAACTTCGGCGGTGAACTGCGGGCTTTCTGGCAGAAGCGCGAAGTGCCTCAGCTTATTGTCGTCACGGCAAATCTGGGGTGGTTCGGTGATTGGGCGGCTGCGCAGTTCACGCAGATTTCTGCAATGCGGGCAAGGGAATTCGCCACGCCCCTTCTGCAGGTCGTCAATAACGGCAGCTCTGCGGTGATTGATTTCCGGGGAAGGCTTGAACGCCGGGCGGGGCCGGGCGCACAGAGTCTGGATGCACTGGTGACGGTTTCGCGCGGGAGCGTCACGCCTTATGCCCGGTTCGGGGATCTGCCGCTTGCAGTCCTGCTGACGCTTATCCTCGCGGTCATTGCTTTCTGTCATCTGCGCCGGAAGCGCCGGGAAAGCGCTCTCCGTTAGGTGCTTTCTGCGGGCATAGCGGGCAGGCAGAGCCCTTAATCTTGATGGGGTAAAATTCCCCATTTTCCGCCGTCGGTTTTCGTTAATTGCGGCTCAGGGTTGTGTTTTGCGCTGCAACTGAGGCGGGTTGTATTCAGGTTCTAGATAGAAAAAATGATTACCTTTCAGGAAGTAATTCTGCGTCTGCAGCAGTATTGGAACAAGCAGGGCTGCGCTCTGCTTCAGCCGATCGACATCGAAGTCGGTGCCGGTACCTCTCATACAGCGACATTTCTGAGAGCGCTCGGACCTGAACCCTGGCGTGCCGCGTATGTGCAACCGTCGCGCCGTCCCAAGGACGCCCGTTACGGCGAAAACCCCAACCGTCTGCACCAGCACCATCAGTATCAGGTGGTGTTAAAGCCCGCTCCCGTCAATATCGTTGACCTCTATCTGGATTCCCTCAGAGCGCTCGGCATCGATACGGAGGTCAACGACATCCGTTTCGTGGAAGACAACTGGGAAAACCCGACGCTCGGCGCCTGGGGCCTTGGCTGGGAAGTGTGGATGAACGGTATGGAAGTCACGCAGTTTACGTACTTCCAGCAGGTGGGCGGCCTTGAGTGTAAGCCCATCACCGGTGAAATCACCTACGGGCTTGAACGCCTGACGATGTATCTGCAGAACTGCGACAACGTCTTTGACCTGGTCTACACGAACTGGACCGACGGACTGGGCGAAGAGCACACGCTCACCTACGGCGACGTCTTCCATCAGAACGAAGTCGAGCAGAGTCACTACAACTTTGAAGCCAGTGACCCGGAAAAGCTTTTCAAGCAGTTTGATTACTTTGAAGGCGAAGCCAAGCGCCTGATGGAACTCAAGCTCGCGCTGCCGGCCTACGAAATGGTTCTTAAGGCCGGCCACACCTTCAACCTTCTTGACGCCCGCGGTGCCATCAGCGTCACCGAACGAGCCGCCTACATTTCGCGCATCCGCAAATTCAGCCGTGAAGTGGCGCAGAGCTACTACGAATCGCGTGAACGCCTGGGATTCCCCATGCTTAAGAACGCACATCACGCCTAAGGCGAAGACCGGATTAAACACAATTTGCGGATAAAGAATTCAAAATGACCAGTTTGTTAGTTGAACTTCAGACCGAAGAACTGCCCCCGAAGGCTTTAAAGAAACTTTCCGACGCGTTTGCCGAAGGTGTTGCCAAGAGCCTCAGGGCCGCGCATTTTCTGACGGACGATTCCGTTGTGCACGCCTACGGTGCCCCGCGCCGCATGGCCGTTCACATCACCAACGTTCTTGAAAAGAGCCCGGATGAGGCCTTCCGTCAGAAGCTTGTGCCGGTGAAGGTCGGTATCGGTGCCGACGGTGAAGCCGCACCGGCCCTGGTGAAGAAAATGGCTGCGCTCGGTATTTCCTGCCCGGTTTCGGAGCTTAAGCGCGTGAGCGACGGCAAGACCGAACAGCTCTACTACGAAGGTGTGCGCGCCGGTCAGTGCCTTACGCACGGCCTGCAGCAGGCCCTCGAAGACAGCGTCAAGGCGCTTCCGATTCCGAAGGTCATGAATTATCAGTTGGCCGATGGTGTGACCACAGTGCAGTTCGTGCGCCCGGTGAAGCATCTCACGGCTCTTTACGGCAGCGACGTTGTCGACGTCACGATGTTCGGCCTTAAGGCAGGCCGCGTCACGATGGGGCACCGCTTTCATACGCATGCGCCGATTGAAATCACGTCGGCCGACAGTTACGCCGCTGAGCTTCTTGAAAGGGGCAAGGTTATTGCCGACTATGCCGAACGCCGTGCGCGCCTTGTGGAAGAACTCGGTAAGGCCGCCAAGCGCGAAGGCGGCACGCTCATTGCCCCTGAGGACCTTATCGATGAGACGAATTCGCTCTCTGAGTGGCCTGTGATTTACGTCTCTGAATTTGAAGAGAAGTTTTTGGCCGTGCCCGAAGAATGCCTCATTCTGACGATGCAGACCAACCAGAAGTACTTCCCGATGCGTAGTGCCGACGGCAAACTCATGAATAAGTTCGCCCTGGTGTCGCACATTGAAGCCAAGGACGGCGGCAAAGCCATTGTTTCCGGTAACGCCCGTGTGGTGCGTGCACGTCTGGCTGACGCCGAGTTCTTCTACAACCAGGACTGCAAGGAAACGCTCGAAAGCCGCCTGCCCGGTCTGCAGCATGTTGTTTACCACAATAAGCTCGGCTCTCAGGCCGAACGGATGCTGCGCGTGAAGGCGCTTGCCGGCATGATTGCCAAGACAATCGGAGCCGATGTCACGCACGCAGAGCGCGCCGCCATGCTTGCCAAGGCGGATCTGCGCACCCTTATGGTGGGCGAATTTCCCGAGCTTCAGGGCATCATGGGTGAATACTATGCGCGCCACGACGGAGAGCCCGAAGACGTGGCTGTTGCCGTGCGTGAGCACTACGAACCGCGCTTTGCCGGCGACAAACTGCCCGAGAGCAAGGTGGCGCTTGCTGTTGCCCTGGCCGACAAGATGGAAACGCTTTGCGGCATGTTCGGTATCGGCCAGATGCCCACGGGTGAAAAGGATCCTTTCGCGCTGCGCCGTCATGCGCTCGGTGTGCTCAGGATGCTCATTGAAAAAGAACTCACCGTGAGCCTCACGACCCTTGTGAAGTACGGGTTTGAAGTCGAAACCGGTGTGGCAGGCGTTAAGGACGCGTCTGCAGAGCTTCTGAACTTCTTCCACGACCGTCTGTGCGTGATGATGCGCGATGCCGGTTACAGCGCTCAGGAAGTCGATTCTGTGCTGTGCGGCCGCCCGGCCGATCTTGCCGATATTCCGCAGCGTCTTGCCGCCGTGCGCCGCTTCCTGGAACTGCCTGAAGCCGAAAGCCTCACTGCAGCCAATAAGCGTATCGGCAACATTCTCAAAAAGATTGAGGGCGATGTTCCGACCGAAGTGGATCCGGCACTTTTTGCAGAACCGGCTGAAAAGGCGCTTTATGAAGCACTCTGCGACCATGAGCCGGTTGCGCAGGCGCTTTATGAAAAGGGCGAGTTCAGCGCGATGCTTGCCTCGCTTACGCCCTTGAAGACTCCGGTTGATGCGTTCTTTACCGATGTGATGGTCAACGCCGAGGATCCTGCGGTGCGCCGCAACCGTCAGGCGCTTTTAAACCGTCTGTCGACCCTGATGAACCGCGTGGCCGAACTCTCGCGCCTCGCACTCTGACGGAAGTCACGCCATGCGCGCCTTAAGGGGCTGGTGCTTTTACGTCGCCTTTTCGGTGACGCTCGTCCCCATCGCACTGGCCTGCGTCCTTTTGTGGCCGTTTGCAGGCGCGGCATGGCGCTATCAGAGAATCGTCAGACCCTGGTTGGGCCTGGTGATGGGGATGCTGAAGTTTTTCTGCGGCGTCACCTACGAAGTCCGGGGAGCGGAAAACATTCCGCTCACTTCCGGCCGTCCCGTTGTCGTTCTGAGCAAGCACTCTTCGGCTTGGGAAACGCTTTTTCTGCCGTACTACATTGACCACCGCATGGGCTTTGTCTACAAGGAGTCGCTGCACTGGATTCCTTTTCTGGGCTGGGCCTTAAAGTCAATGAACATGATTGCGATCAACCGCAGTAACGGCGCGGGCGCTTATGTGTCTTTCCTTAAAAAGGGCCTTCGGTTTGTGAAAAACGGCTGGTGGGTGACGCTTTTCCCGGAAGGAACGCGCGTCGCCTGGGGTGCCCGCGCGCGCTACAAGACGGGCGGCGCCCGTTTTGCCGTTGCCGCCAAAGCCCTGGTCCTGCCGGTGGCGCACGACGCCGGGCGCCTCTGGCCGCGAAACAGCATCGGTAAGACAAGCGGCACGATTCATGTGACCTTCGGACCGGTCATTGATGCGGGAGCGGCCGATTTTGAGACCGTCAACCGTGAGCTTGAAGACTGGATTGAGGGTGAGATCGCCCGTATGTCCGGGCCTGACGCCGGTGCCGCACCGGTCAGGAATCAATCCGTATGACAGCCGAAAACCGGCAGATACGGCTGCCGGAAACGAAAAAGGAACCGGCCTTTACGGTTTCCTACATCCTCATGCGGGAAGCCCGCCGCACACTGGCAGCGAAGCTCACCGAAGAAGGACTTGTCGTCAAAAGCCCGCTCAGAATGGCGCTTGCGGACATCGAAGCGTTTCTCATCAAAAACACCCGCTGGATACGTAAGCATCTTGCCGCGCAGAAAGCCCGGCAGGACGTGGCCTCTCTTGCACAGTTGCGGCACGGCGGGCGCTTTTTCTACCGAGGCCGCATGACCGGACTCATGCTCGGCGCAGAGAGGACCGCACTCATTGAACGCTGCGGGCAGCAGATTCTTTGTTTGTCCGCGGCCCGCGATGCAAGTCCCGCGGCAATCCGCGGGCATCTGCGGGGGTGGCTTGCCGCGCAGGCAGCGCGCCTTTTTTCGGGGCGAGTGATGAGCAAAGCCGAAGCGTTCGGGCGAATTCCGTCCGCCGTGAGGCTTTCTGACGCCAAAACCAGCTGGGGAACCTGTAAAAGCGACGGGACGATCCGGCTTTCCTGGCGGCTCATTGTTTTCCCTGATCCCGTCATTGACTACGTGATCTGTCATGAGCTTGCGCATCTGGCGCAGATGAATCATTCGGCGCGTTTTTGGACTGTGGTGGAGAGCTTAGACCCCGACTACAGGGCGCATGAGGCCTTTCTCAAGCAGTTCAACATCAGAATGTTTCCGCTATAGATCGTCAGCAATAACGGCTCATTCGGGTTTTAACCGTAGGTGTGCTTTTGATGTTGTGCTAAAGTGCGCGGTGTGAAAAGGTGGGAAAAAGTGGGTTACCGATCCGGAAACGGCCGCCCGCGGGATTGTTTTTCTCTGCCTGACACTGCCGCAGGCCGCGGCATGGCCAACTTTGTGCATCAGGGGCACAGACGTGTTTCAGGGAACTTCTTTATTAACGCTCGACGCCAAGGGACGGATGACGATGCCGACACGGTACCGTACGACCCTGGTGGATTCCTGCGGCCCTGACGTCACCTTAACGCGCCACCCTGACGGCTGCGTTCTGATTTACCCCCGTGCCGTCTGGCTTGAAAAAAAGAAAGCACTCGCAGCGCTTCCATCAAGCGCGCGGATGCTGCAGCGCTTTGTTCTCGGAAGCGCGGTTGACCTCAGTATCGACAGTGCCGGGCGCCTTCTGATTCCGTCGGAATTAAGGGTGCTTTGTTCGCTGGATAAAGACGTGGCGCTCGTCGGTCTCGGGGAACATTTCGAAGTCTGGAATGCCCCCAAGCTCACCGAGCTTGAAGCTGCGGCATCTCAGGAACTTGCTGCCGCCGTAGCAGATTTTCACTTCTGACGGAGGCGCTTGTGACAGATACAGCCGCTTCACTTCAGAAAGAAAAAGCCTTTGTGCATCTGTCGGTCTTGGCCGAAGCCGCGCCGCAGGCACTTCTGACCGATCCCGACGGCGTCTACGTGGATGCGACCTTCGGCCGCGGCGGGCATTCCCGCCGGATTCTTGCGGCTTTAAGCCCGAAGGGCCGGCTCATCGCCTTTGACCGTGATCCTGAAGCGGTGAGGGCTGCTGCTTCAATCACTGATTCCCGTTTTACGATCATTCCGGCGCCGTTTTCAAGGATGAAGGCTGAGCTCAGTGCGCGGGATGTTACCTCGGTAACCGGCGTTCTCATGGACATCGGCGTGAGCAGTCCCCAGATTGATGATGCCGAGCGCGGCTTTTCCTTCCGTTTTGACGGGCCGCTTGACATGCGCATGGACACCGAGCACGGGATCACTGCGGCTCAGTGGCTTGCAAAAGCTCCGGCTGAGGATATCGAAAAGGTTTTGAAAATCTACGGCGAAGAGCGCATGGCAGGCCGTATTGCCCGCACGATCTGCGAAGTGAGAAAAACGGCGATCATCGACCGGACGGCGCAGCTTGCCCGCATTATTGCTTCGGCTGTGCCCCGCTCACGGCAGGACCCGCAGCAGCATCCGGCCACCCGGAGCTTTCAGGCGATCCGTATTTTTATTAACGGTGAACTCGATGAGCTTACGGCGGCGCTCGAAGAGGCAGGCGGACTGTTAAAGCCCGACGGAAAACTCTGCGTGATCAGTTTTCATTCGCTTGAAGACCGTATCGTGAAGCGCTTTTTTGAGGCAGGTGCCCATCCTGAACGTGCCGTGGACAGCCGCATCGCGCTCACAAGCGACATGCTGCCCGCGCCCCTGTGGCGCGATGTCACGCGGATTAAGCCTGATGCCGGCGAGTGTGAGGCCAACCCCAGAGCCCGCAGCGCCGTGATGCGCACGGGCGTACGTACCGCGGCGCCTTGGGTGCCCGGCGGCAAGGGGAGGCTCTGATGCGCTTTAACGTCGGCCGTCTTTCCGAGCCTTTCCTCTTTTTGGTGGCACTCGTTTCGGTGGTGGTTCTCTGGTCGAGTGCCTGTGCGCTCGTCTGGACACAGTACCGGGTGAGGCTGCTGTTCACGGAAATTGAACGCGCCAACGATATGGCGCGGCGTTTGTCGGATGACTCAAGCCAGCTCGCGCTTGACCTTTCCAAAGCCGCGCTGCCCGCGGCTGTGAGTGAAAAAGCCCGTCAGATGGGCTTTGCCCCCGCCGATCTTGCGGCGACGGTGCTTCTTGAGGTTTCTCCCGAAGAGCTCGCCCAGAGACACCTGGAGGTGCGCAAATGAGAATGCCCGTCTTTCTCATCGGCCTCTGGCAGGGGCTCTGCCGCAAGGTGCAGCTCATCTGGAAGGAAGACAATTCGCCCAAAAAGCAGCACCCCAACGGCGGCGAAGAGGCGATGCTTCTGGTGCCGATTTCGCCGGGACGAAGCAAACTGCTGTTTTTCCTCTTTTTCTGCGGTCTCACCGCTGTTGTCTGCAAGGCCTTCTGGCTGCAGTGCGGCATTGACACGGAGTTTTTGCAGAAGCAGGGTGAGGCGCGTTACGCCCGCACGCTTTCTGTGCCCGCGCAGCGCGGTCAGATTGTGGACCGTAACGGCGTGGTGCTTGCTTCCACGATTCCGGCAAGAAGCATCTGGGCCGTACCGGAAGAAGCCGCTGAAGCAAGCCGCACGCAGATCGGAAAACTCGCTGAACTCGTGGGGGAGGATGAAAAAGCCGTCTGGCAGAGAATCCACGAGCGCCGTAACCGCAGTTTCGTCTACATCAAGCGTCAGCTTGACGTGGAAACTGCGCAGGCGGTACGGGATCTGCAGATTCCGGGGATTTACATCAGTAACGAAATGCGCCGCAACTACCCGGACGGCGAAATCTCCGCGCATGTGGTGGGCTTTACCGATTCCGATAATAACGGCCGTGAAGGGGTGGAACTTGCCGACAACGATCAGCTTGCGGGCAAACCCGGTTCGCGCCGCGTGATCCGTGACCGCCTCGGGCGCATTGTTGAAGACGTCTGGGTGAAGGAAGCCAAGGCCGGAGCCGACGTGGTTCTTTCCATCGATTCCCGTCTGCAGTTTATTGCGCATAACGCACTTAAAAAAGCAATTGCCAAGCATGAGGCAAAGGCCGGTGCGGTGGTTGTGGTGGACGTGCACACGGGCGAAATTCTCGCAATGAGCAACTGGCCCACCTATGACCCCAACGTGCGCCGCACGCTTCGATTTGAAAACGTCCGCAACCGGGTGCTCACCGACACGTTTGAACCGGGATCGACGATGAAGCCGTTTGCGGTGGCCAAAGCGCTTGACCTCGGGATAGTGAGGCCCGATACGCTGGTGCAGACTGCGCCCGGAAAGCTCACGATCGGCGACAGAACGATCGGCGACACACATAACTACGGCATGATCACCGTGAGTCAGGTGGTCTCAAAGTCAAGCAACATCGGCACGAGCAAAATCGCGCTTGAAATGACGCCGCAGACGTTGTGGCAGACCTATGAGGAGCTCGGGTTCGGGCGCTCTCCGAGAATCGGTTTTCCCGGCGCCGTCTCAGGGCGTCTGAGGCCCGCGGCCTCGTGGCGTCCGATTGAGCAGGCCACCATTTCCTACGGACACGGTATTTCGGTGTCGCTGATGCAGCTTGTGCGCGCCTATACGGCGCTCGCCCGAAACGGCGACGTGATCGATCTCACGTTCCGGCGCACCAACCGTGAAGCCCAGGGCATTCAGGTGTTTCGCCCGGAAGTGGCCCGCCAGATGCGCTCCATGATGATGGGAACGGTCACTGCGGGCGGCACGGCCCGGCGCGTGAGCGTGGAAGGGTATACGGTCGCGGGTAAAACCGGAACCGCCAATAAGATTGAAAACGGTGAGTACGTCAGTAAATACGTGGCCAGTTTTGTGGGCATGGCGCCCGCAGGGCAGCCCCGTATTATCGTGGCCGTCATGATTGACGAGCCCACCAAGGGCAGCTACTTCGGCGGCACGGTCGCCGGTCCCGTCTTTAACGACGTGGCCGCGGGCGCGCTGCGGCTGATCGGCGTACACCCCGATGATCCGACCGCGGTGAGCGGTTCCGGAATTTTTGTGAAAGGATTGCGAAATGACTGAGCAGGCAGACCGGACCCGCGATGCCGTTCTGACCTGGCTTAAGGCCAGAACAAAACCGGGCGCGCATCTTTGCATCGATTCCCGCAATATCCGGCCCGGGGACGTTTTTGTGGCGCTGAAGGGTGAACACACCGACGGCCTTTCATGGGCGCCGGTGGCGGTTGCCCGCGGGGCCGCTGCCGTTCTCACGGAAGAACGGGAAGGGGAAAAACGGCCGGTGCTGCAGGTGCCGGTTCTGGCGGTGCGTGAGCTTAAAAAACGGCTGGGAGAAATCGCCTCGGACTTTTTCGGCAGGCCGTCTGAGCACATGATGGGTACCGCCGTCACGGGTACCAACGGTAAGACAAGCATCAGTCACTGGACGGCGCGGCTTTTATCAGCGCTGCATCACCCCTGCGCAGCCGTGGGCACGATGGGGTGCTTTTATATGGGTGAGAAAATCCCGTCGCCGGCGCTCACGACGCCGGACGCAGCCAGTACCCAGGATCTCTTCAGTAACCTTTACGGCAGGGGCTGTCAGGCGTTTTGTATTGAAGCGAGTTCCATCGGCCTTGTGCAGGGCCGTCTTGACGGAACGGCCTTTCATACGGCGGCCTTCACCAACCTCACGCGGGATCATCTCGATTATCACGGCTCGATGCAGGCCTATGAAGAAGCCAAGGCTCTGCTTTTTGACTGGCCGGGCCTGAAATGCGCGGTCATCAATGCCGACGATGCCGCAGGGCGCCGGTTGATTGAAAAGACGCTCGCGCACGGTGTGCGCACGATTGCCTGCACGCTTGACGCGGCACTTCAGATTGAAGGCTGCGAAATGTTGGCGGCCGGAAACATCCGAGCGGCGCATGCCGGTACCGCTTTTGACGCTCTCTGGCGGGGTGAACGCTTTGAAATTGAAGCAGCCGTGCTCGGGCGCTTTAATGTCGCGAACCTTCTTGAGACGGCGGGTATTGTTCTGAGCCTCGGCATTCCTGCCCGGGCCGTTTTCGGAAAACTTACGGAACTCACACCCCCTGCGGGACGCCTTCAGACAGTGACAAGCGAAGGTGCGCCGCTTGCGGTGGTTGACTACGCACATACGCCGGATGCCCTCGAAAAGGTTCTCACGGCTTTGCGTGAAACGGCCGAGCACAGAGGCGGCAGGCTTTGGTGTGTTTTCGGCGCGGGCGGCGACCGTGATCCGGGCAAGCGCCCGATCATGGGGCGCGTTGCGGCGGAGCTTGCCGACGTCGCGGTGGTCACAAGCGACAATCCGAGAACCGAAGAGCCTGCCGTGATTGCGCAGGCTGTGGCCGAGGGCGCAGCGCCTGCCCGGGAGCGCCGGGTCGTGCTTGACCGGCGCGAAGCGATAGTCTCGGCTGTTACTGAGGCGGCTGCGGCCGACGTGGTGCTCATTGCCGGCAAGGGCCATGAGGATTATCAGGAAATTCAGGGCGTCAAACACCATTTCAGCGATGTTGAGGTGGTGCGGGAAGCATTTAACGAACGCCGTACGCGCGTCGGGGGAAAATCAGCATGAAACAGGCGCAGACGGGGTGGACTTTTCACGCGTTGTTAAACGCACTGGGGCCGCTTGTAAGGGATGTGGACGGACAGACGGGGGCTGAACTCGGTGAGATCAGCACCGACAGCCGCACCATCACATCGGGCTCGGTTTTTGTCGCCCTCAAGGGCCCCAATTTTGACGGACACGACTACGCCGTTGCCGCCAAAGACCGCGGTGCCGGCGTGCTTATCGTCGAGCGTAACGTCGGTACCGGCGCGTCCTGCCCGCAGATCATTGTGACCGACACCGTGGAAGCCTACGGTGCACTGGCGCGGGCCTGGCGCGCGCAGTTTTCGATTCCGCTCATCTGTGTCGTGGGGTCCAACGGTAAGACCACCACCACGCAGATGATTGCCTCCATTCTGAGGCAGGCCTGCGGCGAAGAGGCGATGCTTGCCACGGAAGGCAACTTCAATAACGCCGTGGGCGTACCCCGCATGCTTTTGAAACTCACACCGCGCACGAAGGCGGCGGTGATTGAGGCCGGTATCAGCCACCCGGGTGAAATGGCGCAGTTAATCAGCTGGATTCGTCCGACAGTGGTGGTGATCACAAACGCCCAGCGCGAACACCAGGAATTTTTAAAGGGCGTTGAAGCGAGTGCCCGTGAAAACGCGATGGCGCTGGTGAGCCTCTCTGCCAAGGGGACGGCAGTGCTTCCGGCCGACGATGCCTGTCTGCCCGTGTGGCTTGAGTTTGCCCGTGCCCGCGGCTGCAAGGTTGCGACCTATGCCGCCGGCGACACCGATTTTGCCGTGGATCTCAGAGCCACGGAAGCAATGGGCACGGTCACGATGGCGTTTGGCTCGGAAACCCTCAGACTCGAACTCAAAATGGCCGGACGCCATGCTGTGCATGATGCGGCTGCGGCCGCTGCGGCTGCGGTGGCCGTGGGCGTCAATTCCCTCGCGGTGGAGGCGGGCTTAAGAAGTTTTGAGCCCGTGGAAGGCCGCGGGCGGCGCCACGTGCTCAGAAACGGCACGGTCATCATCGATGACGCGTATAACGCCAATCCCGACAGTATGCGCGCCGCCGTTGATATGCTGAGCCGCCTCTCCGGGCCCCGCATCTTTGTGGCGGGGGATATGGCCGAGACCGGCGGCGAAAACGTCGAAAGCTATCACCGTGAAATCGGGCAGTATGCCCGTGAGCACGGCGTGGACCGGTTCCTCGCCGTGGGTGAGGCAATGAAAAGCGCCGTTGAGGCTTTCGGCGCCGGTGCGCGGCACTTTGCAAGCCGCGATGAGCTGACGGCAGCGGCCATGGAAACGGCCAAGACGCCCTGCACGATGCTTGTGAAGGCTTCCAACAGTATGGGTCTGCAGCACGTGGTGCGCGACATCGTCTCCGAACTCGGCATTACGGATAAATAAACAAGAAGAAAAACAATGCTTCTTTATCTTTTTCAAAGGCTTGCGGAAGATATTCCGGCCTTCAGCGTCTTTAACTATCTTTCCTTAAGAGCAGTGCTTGCCGCGCTCACGGCTCTGGCAATCGGTTTTGCGGCCGGGCCCTGGGTGATCCGTGAACTCAAAAAACTCAAGATCGGTCAGGCCGTGAGAAACTGCGGGCCCAAAACGCATCTGGTGAAGGACGGAACGCCCACGATGGGGGGCTCTCTCATTTTGGTGGCAATCGGGCTTTCGACACTTTTGTGGATGGACCTCTCCAACCGTTTTGTCTGGGCCGTTCTTTTTGTGACGCTCGGATACGGCGCAATCGGCTGGGTCGATGACTACAGAAAGGTTGTGCATCACAACCCGCAGGGGATGAGTGCCCGCGAAAAGTTCAGCTGGCAGAGTCTCATCGGTATTGTGACGGCGGTCTACCTTGCTTTTGCCGTTTCCATGCCCACCGACACGCATGTCTGGGCAACGGTGATGCACTGGGTGGAAAACGGGTTTGCGCTCTCGGAACCGGGTAAGCTCGAACTCACCATTCCCTTCTTTAAGCAGGTGAGTTTTCCCTTCGGTGTCTGGGGCTTTCTGCTTCTCACCTACATCGTGATTGTGGGTACTTCCAACGCCGTCAATCTCACCGACGGCCTCGACGGCCTGGCGATTCTCCCGTGCGTGATGGTGGGCTCGGCCCTCGGAATCTTTGCCTACGTTGTGGGCCGCCCTGACTACGCGTCCTACCTTTATTTTTCCTATATTCCCGGGGCCGGAGAGCTTGTGGTCGTGTGCGCCGCGATGGCGGGCGCGGGCCTTGCTTTCCTTTGGTTTAACGCCTACCCTGCGCAGGTCTTTATGGGTGACGTCGGGGCGCTGGCTCTCGGCGGCGCCTTAGGCACCATCGCCGTTATTGTGCGGCAGGAAATCGTGCTCGCCATCATGGGCGGGATTTTTGTGGTGGAAACGCTCTCGGTGATGATTCAGACGGTCTACTTCCGGCTCTCTCACGGTAAGCGCGTTTTCCTGATGGCGCCGATTCACCATCACTTTGAACTCAAGGGCTGGAAGGAGACGCAGGTAGTGGTGCGCTTCTGGATCATCACCTTCATTCTGGTGCTGATCGGTCTTGCAACACTGAAGATCCGTTGAGTCGGGCTTTCCTGGGAGCAGAGGACATGTCAAATCAGTCGGTGCGTCTGGCAACAGGTAAAAGAGCGCTGGTTTTGGGGTGCGGTGCTTCGGGTGCAGCCTGCGCGCGGTTTCTTTATTCCCGCGGCTGGGATGTAACGGTGGCTGACAGCCGCACCAATCCGGCGGCTGCCGATGCGCTTGCCGCAGAACTGCCTCATATTGAATTTTCGTTCGGGGGCTTTAATCCCGATCTTGTGCGGGGTGCTTCGCTTCTGGTGATAAGTCCGGGGCTCTCGCCCTCACATTCTGCGGCAGCCGCAACCGTCAACCTCGCACACGAACTCGGCATTGAGGTTGTGGGCGAAATTGAACTCTTTGCCCGGGAGATGAAGCGTCTGAAGGCCTTCTGCGGCTACTCGCCCGTGGTGGTGGGAATCACCGGCACCAACGGCAAAACCACCACAACAACGATTACGGGTCTGATGGCCAAGGCTTCGGGTAAAACCGTGTGCGTGGCCGGTAACATCGGTCCCAATGCGCTCACCGAGCTCACCAAAGCGCTCGCAGCCGGAAAACTGCCTGAAGTCTGGGTGCTTGAGCTTTCAAGCTTTCAGCTTGAGACGACGTCATCGCTCGAACTTACCGCTGCCGCGTACTTAAACCTCACCGAAGACCATATCGACTGGCATGGGTCGCTGGAAAACTACGCGCAGGCCAAGGGCCGGATTTTCCTTCATGCCCGCTCGAGGATTTTGAACCGCGCCGATCCCGTGAGCATGCGCTGGGCAGAAAATACGGCAGGCGCGGCTGTGCGCACCTTTGCGCTCACCAAACCCGAAAAGCCGGGTGAGTGGGGCGTGACCGAGGACGCGGGTGTGGAGTGGATGAGTTTTATCGCACCGCAGACAACGCCCGCGGCAAGCAGCAAAAAAGCGCAGCTTTCGGCCTGGGACGCTCCGGAAATGAGTCTTCTGATGCCTTCGGCCGCGCTCAAAATCCGCGGCCGGCACAATGTGCAGAATGCTATGGCGGCACTTGCGCTTGCCGACGCCGCAGGTTTTTCGCTTGCTGCGGCCTTGGAGGTGCTTGCAGGTTACACCGGAGAAGCCCACCGCGTGCAGCACGTTCTCACGGTTAACGGTATTGAATTTATCGATGACAGCAAAGGCACCAACGTTGGCGCTGTGGCCGCTGCGCTTGAGGGCCTGGCGGTCGGGGGACGAAAGTGTGCGCTCATCATGGGCGGCGACGGCAAGGGCCAGGACTTCGCGCCGCTCTCTTCATACGTGCAGCTGTTTGCGCGCTCGGTGGTTTTGATCGGTCGCGATGCCGTCCGGATTCAGGAGGCACTGAAAAACACGGGCGTGCCCCTTGAAAATGCGGGTACCGACTTTGAGGGTGCGGTGGACAAAGCCTACGCCTCGGCTCAGAGCGGAGACGCCGTGCTTTTAAGTCCCGCGTGCGCAAGCTGGGATATGTTTGCCAATTACGCCGAACGCTCGGCCCGCTTTATTGCGCGCGCCCAAGAGATTGCCGCGCGCACTGAGGAAGGAAACCGCTGACGATGGCCTGGTTTTTCCCTGGACGGGCTCCGGCCCGGCAGATTGAGGATGATTTAAGCGGCTCCACGGTGTTGCAGACAGGGGGCCGTGCCAAGCGTATCCGTGCCGAGGGTATCGACTGGAGCATCCTTTTTATCACGGGGTTTTTGCTTGCTTTCGGTTCCCTGATGGTGTATTCGGCCTCGATTTCGCTCGCCGACAGCCCGAAGTTTGACACGAGCTACACGCACTTTTTCGTGCGGCATCTGATTTCCATTGCGGTTGCCGCGGTCGCAGGCAGCATCGTCTACCGTATCCCCATGCGCTTTTGGGAGCGTGTTTCGGGGATTCTCGTCATCATCGCCGTATTGCTTCTGATCGCCGTTCTTATTCCGGGAGTCGGTCACAGCGTAAACGGCGCCCGGCGCTGGATCGGCTTCGGTTCTCTGACGATTCAGGTCACGGAAATTGCAAAGTTTGCGGCCTTGATCGGCGCAGCCGGCTTTACTGTGCACCGGCAGGAATTCATGCATTCCTTTACGAAGGGCTTTGCCCCGATGGCGCTGGTGATGGCAGTCGTCGCCTTTCTCATCAACATGCAGCCTGACCTAGGGGCCACCTTCGTCATTGTCTGCATCGCGCTCGGAGTGCTTTTCCTCGGGGGACTTAATCTCAGAATCTTCATGGTGGTTCTGGTTGCCGTGATTTTCGCTGCCGTTATGGCCGTTTATATGTCGCCCTGGCGCGTGGGCCGCGTGATGGCTTACCTTGATCCCTGGAGCAGCGACTATGCGCTCGACAAAGCCTATCAGTTAAGCCACTCGCTTATTGCCTTCGGGCGCGGCGAATGGCTCGGCGTCGGGCTCGGGGCGTCGGTGGAAAAACTCAACTATCTGCCTGAAGCGCACACCGACTTTATTTTGGCGGTGGTGGGTGAAGAGCTCGGGTTCGTGGGCGTGATCTGTGTCTTTATTGCCTATTACTTCCTGGTGCGCCGCGCGTTTTCGATCGGACGGCAGGCCATCAAGCTTGACAGGGTGTTTTCCGGACTCGTTGCCGAAGGCGTGGGGCTTTGGATCGGCGTGCAGGTGGTGATTAACGGTGGCGTGGCCACGGGGCTATTCCCGACCAAGGGTCTGACGCTCCCGCTGATGAGCTACGGCGGCTCAAGCCTGCTCGCTACAATTGCGGCTGTTGCTGTTTTACTGAGAATTGACGCGGAAAACCGCATCCTGATGCGGGGCGGAAGGGTTTAGTCATGTCTGAAGAAAATAAAAAGCATCTGGTGGTAGCTGCCGCAGGAACGGGCGGACACGTGTTTCCGGCGCTTGCGGTGGCGCGTGAGCTCAGAAACCGCGGCTGGAAGATTTCCTGGATCGGAACGCAGACCGGGATGGAGTCCAAACTCATTGCCAAAGACGCTATTGATTTCACGGGCCTGGACTTTAACGGCGTCAGAGGCAAGGGTTTTTTTGGCATGATCTCCGGCGGCATCAAGCTTTTAAAAGCCATGTCGCGCTGCAAAAGCCTCATGCGCGAACTCAAACCTGATGTGATGTTTACCACCGGCGGCTACGTGGCCGTGCCGGTTGCTTCCGGATGCCGCAAAAACGGCGTGCGTGTGGCGGTGATGAACTGCGATGCCGACCTTCTGATGTCCACTGAGATGATTCTCAAGGACGCCTGGGGCGTGGCCTGCGGTTTTGCCGGTTCGGCGCGCTCGCGGGCAGCCAGTAAGGGCCGCATCACCGGTAACCCGGTGCGCGCGGAAATCGAGGCGGTTGAGGCGCCTGAAACGCGCCTTGCAGGCCGCACGGGCCCTCTGAAGCTCCTTGTTTTCGGCGGCAGCCTCGGCGCACGTGTCTTAAATGAGACGGTGCCTAAGGCGCTTGCGCTTTTTGACCCGGAAAACCGTCCTCAGGTACTGCATCAGTGCGGTGCGGGCTCGGTGGAAGAAGCCAAAAAATGCTATGCCGATGCCGGGGTTGAAGCTGAGATTGTTCCCTTTATCGAGGATATGGCCAAGGCCTATACGGAAAGCGACCTTGTGATCTGCCGGGCGGGCGCGACGACCGTGGCGGAACTCTGTGCGGCGGGCGCTGCTTCCGTTCTGGTACCTTTCGTGGCAAAGACCACCAAACATCAGCTCGGTAACGCCCGCTATATGGCGATGAACAACGCCGGTCTGTGTGTTCCGCAGGAAAGCCTCACGCCTGAACACCTCTTCGGAATTCTCGCGAGCATGAAGCGCGAAAAGATTCTGCAGACTGCGGTAAACGCCCGTGCGCTTTGCCGCCTGAAGGCAGCCGCAGCCGTTGCCGACATGATTGAAGACATCGCGGCAATGAAGACCAAGCCCGTCTGACGGGGCACTCAAGGTCGGTAAAGCTGCTTTGGACTGCGGTTTCTGAAAAAAGGTTGATTTGAGTTATGAAGTTCGTTGTCAAGCATCTGCATTTTGTCGGTATCGGCGGCACCGGGATGTGCGGCATCGCCGAGGTGCTCCTGAACCTCGGTTACACCGTAAGCGGCTCGGATCTGGCTGAAAACGCCGCCACCCGCAGGCTCAAAAGCCTCGGCGCCGTGATTTACCGCGGGCATGACGCAAAAAACATTGAAGGCGCCGACGCCATCGTGATTTCCAGCGCCGTACATGCCGACAATCCGGAAGTTGTGGCCGCCAAGGCGGCCCATATTCCGGTGGTGCCGCGCGCGGTGATGCTCGCAGAACTCATGCGTCTGCGCCGCGGTATTGCGATTGCCGGGGCGCACGGCAAGACCACGACGACCTCGCTTACGACCGCGCTTTTGGCCGCCGGGGGGCTTGATCCCACCTATGTGATCGGCGGCAGACTCAACAGTTCCGGCACGAACGCCCGGCTCGGTGCCGGCGAATACATCGTCGCTGAAGCCGATGAGTCCGATGCCTCGTTTTTGAATCTCACGCCGGTTCTTGCGGCCGTCACCAACATCGATCAGGACCACATGGACACCTACGGGCACGACTTTGAGCGGCTCAAGCAGGCTTTTGTGGATTTTCTGACGCGGCTTCCCTTTTACGGGGTGGCGGTTCTGTGCAGTGATGATGAGAACGTGCGCTCGATCATCCCGCGCGTGCCGCGCCGCGTGGTGGAATACGGTTTAAACGACAAGGCCGAAGTACGGGCCATTGACGTGAGAACCGACGGCACACGGATGCGCTTCACGATTTTAAGGCCCGAGCATCAGCCGCTGCCCGTGGTACTGAATCTGCCGGGATTGCACAACGTGCGTAACGCCCTGGCGGCCGTGGCAATCGCCACGCTCGTGGGCGTCACGGACGAAGCGATTGTGAAGGGGTTGGCCGAATTTACGGGCGTAGGCCGGCGCTTTGCCCAGTACGGGGATCTCCCCGTGACGGACGCCGAGGGTAAGACCATCGGCAGCTTTAAGCTCGTTGATGATTACGGACACCACCCGCACGAGATGGCGGCAACGATTGCCGCGGTGCGCGGCGCATGGCCCGACAGGCGTCTTGTGGTTGTGTTTCAGCCGCACCGCTACACGCGCACCCGTGACTGCTTTGAAGACTTTGTGAAGGTTCTCTCTCAGGCTGACGTGGTGGTGCTCGCGGACGTTTACCCCGCCGGGGAAACGCCGATTGCGGGCGCTGACGGCCGGGCTCTGGCGCGTGCCGTACGTCTTGTCGGTAAGGGTGATCTTATTTTCTGCGACAGCGTTGATGAGGTGCCGCAGGCCGTGATGCAGGTGGTGCGTGACGGCGATGTCGTGGTGACGATGGGGGCGGGTTCCATCGGGCGCGTCGCGCCGATTCTTGCGCACCATGAGCTCTGAAGAAACGGAAAAAATAAGGAAAAGGAATAAATGCAGGCAGCAGTTGATGTGAAGGCCCTGGGACATGTGGCCGTTCTCATGGGGGGCTTCAGCTCCGAGCGCGAAGTTTCGCTTTCAAGCGGTGAGGGCGTTTTAAAGGCGCTCTTATCCAAGGGCGTCAATGCCGAAGGCTTTGACCCGGCACGCCGCAGCATCACGGAGCTTGCCGCGGGCGGCTTTGACCGTGTGTTTATCGCGCTTCACGGGCGCTTTGGTGAAGACGGAACGGTACAGGGGGTGCTCGAGTATCTCGGCATTCCCTATACGGGACCGGGCGTGAAGGCAAGTGCCGTTGCGATGGATAAGAGTGCAACGCGTCTTGTTTGGGATGACGCAGGACTGCCCCTGGCGCGCGGCATGACGGTCACCTCAGCCGATCAGGCGCAGGCTGTGTTTGAACGTTTGGGCGGCAGCGTCGTCGTAAAGCCTGACTGCGAGGGCTCTTCGATCGGCGTGACGAAACTCAAGGACGCAACGGTTGACGCGATTCGTGATGCTCTTCAGAAGGCCCTGAAGCTTGATCGCGAGGTTCTCGTGGAAGAGCGCATCTTCGGGCGTGAGCTTACGGTCGGAATTCTCGGAGGCAATGCCCTGCCCGTGATTGAAATCAAGGCGCCTGCGGGCGACTACGACTATCAGAACAAGTATTTCGGCAACGCTGTCAAATACGACTGCCCGGCAGAACTGCCTCAGGCCGTTACTGAGGCCGTGCAAGCAGCGTGCGAAAAAGCCTTTGCAGTTTTGGGCGCCCGCGGCTGGGGCCGCATAGACCTGATGATGAGGCCCGACGGCAGTTTTGTGCTGCTCGAACTCAATACGAGCCCTGGCATGACGCCGCATTCGCTTGTGCCGATGGCAGCGCGTGCCGTGGGACTTTCCTATGAGGATCTTGTGGTGAAGGTTCTTGCCTCGGCTGCGCTGGATCATGTGCGCCCCAAGGTGCAGTAACGGACGTGACGGACAATGCAGAAGAAGAGGGTTTGGCGCTGTATTTTTGTTGCCGCGGCTCTTTTGGCCGCCGCGGGCGGCGCTTACCGTTTTCTCACGTCTGAGGCCAACACCGTCCGTGAGCTTTACATTGTCGGGGATGTGAAGGGACCTTCGGTGAATGAAATGCAGCAGGTCGTGCAGCGCACGGTGCAGGGCACGCTTTTCACCGTAAACCTTAAGGCCGTGAAAGAGGCGGTGCAGGAATTAAGCTGGGTTCAGAGTGCTTCCGTTGAGCGCGTCTGGCCTGACGGTCTGAAAGTGACCGTGATCAAACACAATCCGGTTGCGATTTGGGAAGACGGCCGGCTTGTGTCTTCCGAGGGTATTCTCTTCACCGGAAACGATGAGTCCATCGAAAAGCTTGCCGACATGCCCATGTTTTCTGGAGATGCAGCCTATTCTGTGCAGGCCGTGCAGTATCTGCCGGCTTTTATGAAGGCCGCCAAAGCGCTCGGCGGGCGTCTGAAGGGCGTGCATGCGTCATACCGCGGCAGCTGGAGCGTGACGGTGGAACTCAAAACAACGCCGGTGGTGACCATAGAACTCGGACGGGCACTGACGGAAAACAGTCCCGTGGAGCGGCTTGAGCGTGTGGTAAAACACTATCCGGACCTGTGCCGCATCATGCAGGGTTATCCTTTGAAAATTGATGCCCGTTACCGCGATGCGTTTGCTGCACAGCTTCCGAACGCCGAGTCGGCCAGACTTTGGCGTCTGGAGCACCCCGCGGTACAGAAAAAAGGTGAAGGTTGATGGATTCAGCAGTAAAGTCCTCGCAGATTGCAGCGCTTGATATCGGTACCGCCAAAATTTCCGTGGTGGTGGCCGACGTTGACGACACGGGCGAGATCCGTGTGGTCGGCATCGGCAAGGTGGAAGCCTTGGGGATTTATGACGGCAGCATTCAGGACGTGGAGCTCGCCGTTGACTCAATCCGCAAGGCTGTTGCCGAAGCCGAAGCAATGAGCGGGCGCAAGATTACGACCGTGTCGGCGGCATTGACCGGAAAGTATCTGCATTCCGTGAACCGCAAAGGGCGTCTTGTGCTGCGTGAAAATGAAGTGACGGCGCAGGATGTGCAGCGCGTCACGCGCCTGGCGATGGCTTTTGACCCGAAAAACGACAGCAGGGGCCGGGGTGACGATGACCGCGTGGTCTCGCACCTGGTGAAGGGATATACGCTTGATAACGACACGGCAACGCTTATTGCCGATCCGGTCGGCATGTCCGGTAACGTCATTCACGCGCATGTGCATCTCGCGGTCGGTTCGGAATCGATCGTGGCAAATCTCATCCGTTGCATCCGCCGCGCGGGGCTTGACGTGGAGGCGCTTATTCTTCAGCCCTGGGCGAGTGCAGCGAGCTGCCTGACGCCCACGGATAAAGAGCTCGGCGTCATCATGATGGATTTCGGCGCGGGCTCGGTGGACCTGGCTTGCTACGAGCGCAGCCGGATAGAAAAAACAGAAGTGATACCCGTGGGTGGCAATCTTTTTACCCGCGATATTGCCGGGGTTTTGGGCTGCTCCCTGGATGATGCCGATGACCTTAAGCCCGCGTATGCGCATATCGGTATGAGGCCCGGTGATGACTATGAAACAATCCGTTATGTCTGCGAAGCCACGCGGGAAGAAAAGGTTGTCCCCTGCCGTAAGCTCGTGGAAGTCGTGACCTGCCGCGCCGAAGAAATTCTCAAAGTGATCCGCGACCGGTTTCTTGCACCGGAAAACTGGCTGCAGAGAGCGGCCGGGGGCATTGTGATCACAGGAGGCTGTACGCGGATGCCGGGTTTTGCCGAGCTTGTCGCGAAGGTGATGCAGCTGCCGGTCCGCTTAGCCTCTCCGGGACACAAGGAAGGTAACGGCAGCGAAGATCTCATCGGGGTTGAGGATTCAACCGCGATCGGCGTGATTATTGAGACCGTGCGGCGCCGCCGCTTAAGCGGCAAGGCCTGTGCGGCGGACGGACATCTCGGCGGCTTTATGGCCGGTTTCAAGCGGATGATCTTCGGCGACTTTTCCGGCTAACGGAAAAAATAAACCCGAGTCGGCAACCGACTCGGGTCAGGAATTGTGGGTGAGATGCACCCCGCACACTCAATGTGTGCGCACCTATTTCGATGATTCCTCCTGTATGAGGTCTTTTCGAGGTGCTTTTGTGATGAGCGCTATGCGCTTTTTGGTTCGGTCGATGTCTGCTGACTGGCGGCTTCCGTCAGGTAGCCGAGTCCGTCCACATACTTGCGGATGTCTTCCCGTTTCCAGTAGAGCTTAGCGGAAAATCCTTCAACCGGTTTCGGGAAGCGGGTCTTGTCCGAGTACCGGCGGCGCTTGAACGTCGTGACGGAAATTCCCATGAAGGCGGCTGCGGCCGCTTGGTCCATCAGAAGTGTTGTGTTATCCATGGCGGTGGCTCCAGTCAATGTTGTCGTTTTGCTGTTGAACTGCTCGTTTCAGTTGTTCGTCCGTGTAGGCGTATCGCCCGTCCTTTCCCCTTGTCAGATGCCGCATCGCATAGAACTCCATGACAATTCGTGACGGCGCTGAGGCTATGTACGAATTCATGGGCCGCACGGGCGCTATGCGGTTTGATCGTATTGCCAGCATCGCCTCCGTTGCTCGCAAGCCGACGGCTCAGCAGTTGGCCATACTCGGGCGTAGCTCGAAGGGCGGGTATTTGGCCCTGTCACTCAATACGCCGGAAGGGCGCATTGTTGATGACACAGAGTTTGATTCCGCTTCGCCGCGGCTGATTGAAGACTTCTTTGCGCAGGCGCAGGAAAAGGCTGATCGTGGCGTGGCAGGTGCGTGGGCGTCCCGTGGCAAGGCGAACGCCGGTAGCCGCACGTCTGAAGTGACGGAAACGCTTTCCACGGATCCGCAGATCGGTGCATCTTTCCACACGTTGACAGACGCGGGCGCGGTGAACGTCGTGGAAACTTTAGACGATTTGCCCACCGAGATTCGCAGCCAAATCGATGACACGGAACAAAGTCGGTCTCCGATGAAGTCGCCTCGCGCCGATATTAAGCGCGGCCTCAATGCTATGGCACGCCTGATCGCGGATCACAAGACGCAGTACCGTGCGATGTTCCGCCAGGGACTTGGCTGGGTTGACTTTGAGTACGGTTCAGAAGGTTCGGAACGTATCAAAGGAAACGGGATGCGCAAAGGCGCGGTAGGTATTCTGCATATCATGGAGGCGCGCTACCGGAAGGACGGCTACAACGAAAAGCAGATCGGTGACTTGTTGGATGACGTGGTCTATGCCATTGCCGACGGACGCGAAACGTCCCGCCAAAACCGCGAAGGCGAAAACCTGAAAGTGACGGTAGAAAACTTCCGGAACGGAAAGACAACGCGCGTGGCGCTTGCGAAAACCCCGAGTAGTGACGCTTGGATCGTGACAGGGTTCCATGTTGATGGGCTTGTTGCGACAGGTGCCGCCGGAAAGGGGCATGGCAATGCCGGTGCTACGCATCAGCGGCCTACACTCAGTCGTCCGCAGAAGGGAGCTGTCGCAACAGACTCGGTTCTTATTTTAGGGAATCGTGTGCTTACGATCAAGCATTCCGACAACGGCGACATCCAGGGGGTGTGTATGACCCGGCTTCCGGAAAGTCCTATCTCATCGCCTCGAACCTCTCGAAGGACACGGCAAAAGGTGTGTTCCTCCATGAGGTCGGCGTGCATATGGCGGCCGACGGTTCCGGCCGCGCAGCTATGGAGCCGCTGATTGCCCGGGCCGCTCAGATCGTGATTAACGGAGCGTCCAACGGTGACGCCACTGCCAAAGCTGTTTTCCAGCGTATGGAAGACGCGGGGCTTATTGAAACAGTCGGCGGCCGCAAGAACATCAAGAAAGGTCAGGAAGAAGAGGCATTCGCTTATCTGGCTGAGCATGTCGTCAATAACAAGGAGAAGTCTTCTCGCCCGATTCGTGACTGGTTCGAGAAGGTCATCCGGGCAATACGCCTATGGCTTTACCATCGAGGACTTTTCGTTCAGGCGGAAAACCTGACGGAGAAGGAGCTCGTTGATTTGGCCATTGCCAATGTACGCGAGCTCGGAAGAGAAAAAGCCTCCGGCACATCCGGGCTCAAGTTCAGTAAGAGCGGAACATCATCAGGCGAAGAATCTCCCGTCACTCAGGTGCTTAGCCATAGGCTTGATACCGGCACTCCCGCCTGGGGATTTAAGCGTTCTGGAAAAATTGTTGGTCGCGACAATCTCGGCCGTATGACATTTGCGCCTGGAGAATGGGCTTACGCCAACGTGGCTCGGGCAGCGCATACGCTTTTCGACTTGATTGATGAGAAGTCCGGTCATCGTTTTAACCTGAATCCGCTCTCTCCTGAGTTCCGGATGCAGTACCGCCGGTATAAGGCTGAGTTGCAGCAGGCAACGGATGCCGTGGGCGAGGTCGCAACGGCCTTGTCTCAGATGCCGGAGGCCGAGCGCCGTCTGGTATCTGATATTGTGGAAAAGACCGTAGCTCCCGGAGTCAATCCTCCTGAGCACGTTGTCCAGGTGGCCGCGGCCGTCAGTAACTTGATGGATACGCAGACCGATCAGATGCTTGCAGAGGGGTTGCTGACTCAGGAATCGGCAGACCGCTGGCGCGGTGAATATCTGCCGCGCGTCTATCTGAAACAGACTGCCCTTTTGAAGGATGCAAAACAGAGCTTTGACAAATTGTTTGGCCGCAAGTCGGTTAAGGGCATTCGGGGTAATTCCTTTAAGGGGCGCGGCATTTTCCGTCAAGTCGTCGGCGAGCAGGACATTGCCAACCACAAGGCGCTCGGCTGGGAGGTTCGTGATCCGGATTGGTCAGATGCCCAGGGGTTCTTGGATTTCACCGGAACGGGCCAACGGCCGAAGGTTCCGGAAGCCATTATGTGGCGCGACTTTACTCAGCAGGAGCGAGCGCTGATGGGCGAGGAACGGGACGCTATGGTGCGCCTTGTTCTGGGATACATGGATTCGCAGAAAGACATCGCACTCTTCCGGTTCTTTGCCGGCATTGCCGAGAATCCTGAGTTTGCCGGGAAGATTGCCCAGGACGGCTGGGTGAAGATCCCCGACACCACAATCGGTGACGGCAGCAAGGTGAAGCGCTACGGCAAGCTCGCGGGCCTTTATGTCGCTCCGGAGGTATGGAGCCAGATTTCGCACTACGGTGAGCCGGAGACAACGTTTACCCGCTTGTGGCACAGCTTTATGTCGGCCTGGAAGGAGGGCAAGACGGCTCTTAACCCGGTGGCTCATCTCAACAACACGGTTGGCAACGTTGCAATGGCGCATTTTGCCGGCGTCAATGCCTGGGATGCGCCGACTTATTTCAAGACGGTCGAGTCTATCTACAAGCGGGATGCGACATATCAGGAAGCCGTGAAAGCGGGGCTCCTTTCCGGCTCTTTCATGCGTAATGAAGTTCTCGAACTTCTACCGCTTGATGACGTTCGGGAGAAGCTCACGGGGATGAAGCCGGCTTACGAAAAGGTTTTCGATCTTTTCCTGACGGTTTTCTCGCTCGGATTCCGCCGTTCGCTTCGGGCCGCCTACGAGTTCGAGGATGCTTTCTTCAAACTCCTTATTTACCGTAAGGGGCGCAGCGAAGGTTTGACGCCTGAGCAGGCCGTTGACCTGGCCAATCAGTACATCTTCGCCTATGACGATCTGCCGAGCGGAGCCCGTGCAGTGCGTGACAGTGTGCTGCCGTTCTTCTCATGGACCTACAAGGCGATTCCTGTACTGCTTCGCACGGCCATGGTCTACCCGCACCGATTCCTTCTGCCGGCGGCTATCTGCTTTGCCTTCAACAAGGCGGCCTATTTGTCTGCGGCCGTGGCTGCCGGCGCCGACGATGATGACTGGGAGAAGATTTGGAAACGGGCTCAAGAGATGGAGACTGCTGAACGCTCTTTGCTTCCGGAAAGCTCCCAGGGGCTTTCGATCTTTGCTACGCCAAAGTTCATCCGGACATGGACGAACTCCGACGGGACGCCGAACTTTCTTGACGCCTCCCGCCTGGTGCCGGGCGGAGACATGCTCGACGCCAACAATCAGATGGGCGGCGTTCCTTGGTTGCAGCCGCTGATGCCGAACTCTCCGACGATCGGCCTCTTCTTGTCGATCTTTGCCAATAAGGACGCCTTCACCGGGCGCGACATTGTCGGCCGAACGGATGATGCCGGTGAGGCGAGCATGAAGCGTTTAGGTTATGTCTGGCGGAATATTGCGCCGGCTCTGGCACCGGGGAGTTATCACTTCAACCGTCTGGCTAACGGCGTTGCCTCCGCCGCGGGTACATCCTTCACGCTTGATCCGTTCTTCGACTATACGGGTACGGACTGGCAGGGGCGCAACATGGAGATGTCTCGGGCGCTTATCAATACGCTGGGAATCAAGATGCGGGCCGTCGATCTTGAGCAGGAGGCCGGGCGTAAAGCCGGACAAGCCCGTGGTGAGATTCGTGAGCTGCAGGGGCAGATACGCTCCAAGGCCCGGGCGCGCGCCAAGGGTTCCGTATCGGACGAGGCCTTCAAGAGCTTCGTTGGCCACACGGTCGACAACATCGCCGAGCGTGTCAAAAAGCTCAATGAAATTTCAGACAATCTGGAGAAGCTGAAGAAAGTGAACGAGAAGTAGCTGCAGGCCCGGGGATCCCCGGGCTTTTTGTGAAGTAAAGAAATCTTGCCACGGGGAGGGAGTTTCTGCTTACCCTGCAGACAAATGAAAACCCCGCAGTGACTGCAATCACTCGGGGTCTTGATGGAAAGTTACACGGGAATTTCCATGAGCAATATTTTAACAGTACTCAGATTGGGCGAGCTTATGAAAAAAGATCATGAACTTCCGTGGGTAATACGCTTAGGCCGATGGGTATTTTTTGTTCTCGGAACGCTTCTGGCAGGCGGTTATGTGGCCCACTGTTTCAAGGAATGGTTTTTATGAATGCAGAGGCCCACATGACTGAAGAACAAGGTGCACCAATGAGACAAATTATTGGGTGTCTGCTACCGTCGTCCGCTGCCGGGATGGCAAAAGCAGCGCCGGGCGTCGCCGTGGGCGGCTTGTCGCTGGCAGGCATACAGATAGACGACTGGGTGAGTATCCTGACTTGCGGATACCTTTCGATTATGTTTTTCGGCGCTATCCCGAAGGCATGGGACACCGTGCGTTTTTTTCGCCGGAAATTCCGCGATACGTCCTCTAAAGCGCACGGCCCTATCCATGTTACTGTAGTCCGTAACAATGCCGGAATAGACAAGGCCGTAGCAGATTCAAAGGGGGGCAGAGCATGAAGCGCCTACCAGTGGCCGCAATTAGCTTAAGCGCCGCGGGCTTATGCGCCATTGCGACCTACGAAGGTTTTAGCGAATCGGCTTATCTGCCGACCCCTAACGACGTACCGACGATTGGCTTCGGGAGTACGCAGGGCGTAAAGCCGGGCGATAAAGTCACCGTACCGGAAGCGCTCATCCGGTTGCGCAAGGACGTGGCTCAGGCCGAGGGCTCTTTGGTGAAGTGTGTGAAGGTCCCACTTTCTCAGGATGAGTTCGATGCTTACACATCTTTCGCTTTCAACGTTGGAGAGGAGCAGTTCTGCGGATCTACTCTTGTAAAGAGGTTGAATGCCGGCGACTACAGCGGGGCCTGCGGCGAGCTGCGGAGATGGGTTTACCAGCGAGGCGTTAAGTTGCCGGGGCTGGAGAAGCGTCGGGCTGATGAGTTTTTAACCTGCATGGGATTGAAGGAGAGGAATTATGTGTTGGAAGAAACGACTGGTTAAAGAACGTGATGAGGTGCAGGAGCGCCTGGAACGCCTTTCAGTTTTTATTGTTGGTTTCAGCTTCGCGGAGCTGGATCAGCGCACGAAGTCCTTGCTTCGCATCCAGCAGGGACTGATGGAGGACTATCTCGCGGTCCTGAACATGCGACTGGAGCGGCTTGAACGTGGCGCCATGGATTAAATGCGTGGCCGCGGCCTTGATCGGTGTCGTCTTGTTTGCCGGCGGCTACCAGTACGCGGCCGCCTTGTATGGCGAGGACATTGCGGCCCTGAGGGAGGACTACGCCACTCGGGCGCAGGCCCTTGAGGCCAAGTACCGGGAGAAGGAGAGGAGCTATGCACAGAGCCTTGTTGATGCGTGGGAAGCCAGGGACAAGGCGCTTGCTCGCGCCGATGATCTTGGCGCTGATCTTGAGCGGGTGCGCAAGCAGGCCGCCGATGCAAAGCGTCGACTGTCCGCAGCCGCCGGCGGTACCTGCGACACTGAAAGAGAGCAGCTTGCCAAGTGTGCAGACTTACTCGAGCGAGGCGCAGACTTGGTTCGAAGAGGTGTCGAGCTTTCTGAGCGGACTGCGATAGACAAAGACGCCGTAGTCAAGATTGCAGGCCAGTGATCAATTTACCAAGGCTGGCAAAAGTCGTTCAAGAAGAAGATGTTGTGAAAAGCCCCGGAGCTCGATCGGATCTCCGGGGCTTTTGCAAAGGCAATTGCATCACTCATGCAACGAGCTGATTTTACCTATGACGATGAGCATGAGCTGAAACAATAAGCAGCCCATTGGTCCAAGATTTCGCGCATGTCTTCGAGAGGGTAGGCGCGCATGTATGCTCCGCCGTACTTCGGGGAGAAATGATCGAGGCAGGCTTCGACGATATCCTTGTCAAAAAGCGGGTGCCCGAACTGCCTTGGATTGTTTGCCCAGGTGTCGAAACTGGCACGGGCAAGGCCGTGTGGAGTGGCTATGCGGGGCAGGCCTTTAACGTCTACTTCGACGGGATCAGTGTAGCCGACTGAGCCGGAGTGAGACTTTTCAAAACTGGCGCGTCGAATCAGCGATCTGAGAGATGTGTCACTGAGGTGCCCGGATTTGCGTTCAAAGAAACTGCGCCAAACATAATCCGGTTCACCGGGAACAACGGGAAAGCGCGGAAGATTCCGGAGAATGTCTGCCGCCTGCAGGGACAGTGGGGTTTGCCGGTCAAAGGCAAGGCCCTTTACCTTCATTTCCTCACGGGGAATTGTGATAACCATTTTGTCAAGGTCTACCTGACTCCAGCGCAGACTCAGGCAGTTATCAATACGGCTGCAGGTAAGAATCGCAAACAGAAGGGCGCGTGATGTGACGCCGGTCCGGGCAGATATGTCTTTGAAAAACTCAGGCATCCGCTCCGGAGGAAGGTGAGGCATGTGTGAAAGTCGGGGGCGCATTTTCTGCGCCGGCAGCAAGTGCCCCAGTGCTCCCCTGATGTCGGCGGGGTTGATGAGGTTCGGCAGTTTTTTAAGGGCGATAGCCCAGTCAAAGGCTCTTTTGATCTCGCCGATACACTTTTCGGGGGTGCTTCGCATCGTGAGCCACTTGTCCCGGTATTCATCGGCAAGGATATCCGCCGTGAGCTCAATGGCCGGCATGGTGCGTAGTGTTGTGCTCATGTGGTTTCTGATCCAGCCGTCAGCTTTTTCAGCATGAGTCTGACGGCCGCGGGTGGACCAGCGTCCGCGGGATTCTTCAAAGGCAATGAATTCACGCAGCAGTTGTTCAACTGTAAGGTCGTACTGCGGTCGTTCCGCTTCGGCTGCTTTTGCCCTTATTTCAGCCTTCGGATCTGTGCCTGCTTTAATTTTGATCAGCCAGTCCTTCGCGATCTCACGTGCTTGCGCGAGTGTGTAAATGCCGTATGCACCTATGGTGAACCATTTGGTTGATCCATTTGACTGGTATCTGAGAACGAATGTTTTGCTGACGGATGCCCCTGACTTTCTGACCCTCAGAGTCAACCCGGGGACGCCTCCGACGGCTATGGATGAAGATGCCGATTTGGCCTCCTTGTCGGTAAGGGGCTTCTGGCGGATGTTTGCCATGTCTGAATCTCTCGGGGTTTGCGGCCTTGAAAAGTAGCCCGGCAACTTTTGAAAATTCGAATATCCGGCTTGGTATGGATTTTCGGCCTTGCGGCATCTTGTCCGGCTACTTTTGAATTATGGCATAGAGAGATACGGCGAAGGTACTAAGAGACACGGAGAGAGACGGAGCAGAACAACACAAACCCAATAACGGCGCGGGTTTGGTGGTACGGAAAGATACGAAAAAGCCCTGCTGTGAACCAGCAGGGCTTTAGTATCCTGGGGTGGGAGATGGGACTCGAACCCACGACAACCGGAATCACAATCCGGGACTCTACCAACTGAGCTACACCCACCGTTAATTTTTTGTCTCGCCGTCATGTTGTGGCCTGCCCGGCAGGATTCGAACCAGCGACCCTCGGCTTAGAAGGCCGATGCTCTATCCAACTGAGCTACGGGCAGTCATACAACCAGTAACGTGGTCGGGGTGAAGAGATTCGAACTCCCGACATCCTGCTCCCAAAGCAGGCGCGCTACCGGGCTGCGCTACACCCCGCGAGAGACCGAAATTATACGGATGATTTTATTTCCTGCAAATCGGTGCGGGGGAAAAGAGTCAGTGCATTGAAAAGAAACAGAAAATGTCATGCCGCACGGGCTTGCGGCATTCGGACGTGCCGGTTGTGTACTTTTGGTTTCGAAAGTGTGTTGGCGGTGAGTGTGAATCGGCCTCATAATCCCGCACAGAAAACAAGAAATGCCGCAGGGAGCAGACAATGGCTGATTATCTGGACCGGATACTTGAAACAAAGCGCGCGGAAGTCGCTCAGCTGAAAGCCCGCAAGACAATGAATGAGCTCAGGGCAGCGGCTGAGAAAGCCGATTCCCCGCGGGGCTTTGTGCGCGCTCTGCAGACAAAAATCAGTGCGGGGCTGCCCGCCGTCATCGCCGAAGTAAAAAAGGCAAGTCCGAGTAAGGGCCTTATCTGTCCGGACTTCAATCCTGCGCGCACGGCGCAGCAATATGAAGCCGCGGGTGCTGCCTGCCTCTCTGTCTTAACCGACAGCGTCTACTTTCAGGGCTCTGAAGCCGCGTTTCGTGCGGCGCGCGCTGCCGTCGGTATTCCGGCGCTGCGAAAAGACTTCATGATTGATGAAGCGCAGATTTACGAGTCCCGTGCGATGGGGGCGGACGCGGTACTGCTGATCATGCGGGCGCTTACCGACGGGCTTGCGCTCAAACTCGCGCAGACGGCTCTCAGTCTTGGAATGGACGTACTCACCGAAAGTCACGATGAGGGGGAACTCAAGCGCGCTCTCGCGCTTCCGGTGACGCTAATCGGTATCAATAACCGCAATCTCCGCACTTTTGTGACGAGCATCGACACGACGCTTGCGCTGCACGATCTGGTGCCCGGAGACCGCATCATTGTCTCGGAAAGCGGCATTGCGACGCCGCAGGACGTGGCGGCGCTGAAAAGCGCTCGTGTCGGAGCCTATCTTGTGGGCGAAAGCCTGATGCGACAGGGGAACCCCGGTGCGGCGCTTACCCAACTTTTCTTTTCGGAATAATCATGCGTGACTTTGCGCGGGAACGGCATCTTTGGGACGGGGCCGGCAGCTGGCAGCCTCTCTGTACGGAATTTCTTCAGAGTCCGGCCGGAGAAAGTCTTCTGGCACGGCTTGACGCGCGGCTTGAAGCCGGTGCCGTGATTTATCCGCCGTATCCCTTTAAGGCGCTCGAGATGACGCCCGCGGAAAAAGTGAAGGTGGTGATTCTCGGACAGGATCCCTACCACGGACCGGGGCAGGCGGTGGGAATGAGTTTTTCGGTTCCGCCCGAATTACGAAAGCTCCCGCCGAGTCTGAAAAACATTTTCCGCGAAATTGCGCTTGAGTACGATACGGGCATTCACACCAACGGTGACCTTTCCGGGTGGGCTGAGCAGGGCGTGCTTCTTTTAAACGCTGTGCTCACCGTAGAAGAGGGTGAAGCCGCTTCGCACGGCCGCTGGGGCTGGGAAAAACTCACCGACGCGGTGCTTGCAAAAACCGCTTCTGCCGCAACTCCCTGCGTTTATATGCTCTGGGGGAACTGGGCGCAGGCCAAGGCCGACGGGATCCGTCACAATGCCAAGGGGCCCATACTGATTCTCACAAGCAACCACCCATCGCCTTTATCGGCCCTGCGCGGTCCCGCGCCCTTTATCGGCTGCGGGCACTTCCGCAAGGCCAATGAATGGCTTCAGTCTCAGGGAGCCGAGCCCGTTCGCTGGCTTGAGTTCGCTGCGGGTGCAGAGTCTGCGCAAGGCTTTAGACTTACGTGAGGCGCAATCGGGAGCAGGCTGTGCCGCCACAGGCTCTCCTTTGTTTCTGATTTCGGACTTCGGGAGCGCTCAGAGTGGCCTGGCAGCATCTTCTTTTCGGAACAGCCGTCTGTCTGACGGCTTGTACGGCAGCCGCCGGGTCGGTTGCCGTCACCGGTGTCGATGCAGCCGCAGCCAAAAATATTGTGCTGATGCTCGAACCGACGGGAGAGGCTGAGCCCTGGCGGCTTGATAATTCCTCAATCCGAGAGACGGCCGCGCGGGCTCTGCGTCCCTACGGGTACTACAGTCCCTCAATTGACGTTACGCGCGACGGGAAAAAGCTCAGTCTCAGGGTCGATCCCGGAGAGCGCACCGTGCTCACCGATTCCGCGGTTGAAATCACCGGTGCAGCCAAGAATGATCCGGACTTTGTAAAGCTTCTGGCCGCGGTCCCCAAGGCCGGGACGCCGCTTTCGCACGCCGCGTATGAAAACTTTAAGAAGTCACTCAATACCCTGACGCTGCAGAAAGGCTACTTTGACGCGCGTTTTGCCGTATCACGTCTGGAAGTTGAGCAGAAAAGGGCTAAAGCCCGCTGGGTGATCCGTTTTGAAAGCGGAGAGCGCTACAGGGTGGGTGAAACCGTGTTTGCGGGCAGCCAGATTGATCCGGAGCGGCTCGCCACGCTGGCACCCTATAAGGCAGGAGACTACTTCAGCGCGACGGCGGTTGCCGAATTAAGCCGAAGGCTTTCACAAACCGGGTGGTTTGAATTGGTGTCGGCGGCACCGGACTTTGAAAAGGGAACGCCTGATGCGCTGCCGGTTGTCGTAAGTCTCGTGCCCCGCAAGAAAAACGTTGTTGAGACTGGGCTCGGCGTGAGTTCGGACACCGGTGTGACGGGGACGGTTTCCTGGACCCGCCCCTGGATCAACCGCCGCGGCTACAGCCTCACGGCAGAGACGAGTGTTTCAACGGCCGAACAAAGTTTTGAAGCGAGCCTAAAAATCCCCGTAAAGGAAAATCCGCTTGAGCAGTACTACCTTGTTTCGGCGGGCTACAAACACACCGATCTCAACGACACGGCGTCTTCGGCCTTTACGTTAAGTCTGTCGCGCTATTGGCAGACGGCTTCGGGCTGGCAGCGCGTTGCATCGGTGAAAGCCTCGCAGGATCACTTCACGCAGGGCGGCGTTACGCAGACAACGCAGCTCATTTATCCGGGATTAAGCCTCACGCGTATCCGTCAGAGAGGAGACACGAGTCCTTCGTGGGGTGACTCCCAGAAGTACAGCATTGATGTTTCGTCCGGCGCCTGGGCTTCTGATGTGGACTTTGTGATTCTGCGGCTTGACAACACATGGCTCAGAACGTTTAAAGTGCGCCACCGTGTGATCGGCCGGATTTCGCTCGGCGCCGTTTTTGCCGATGATATTGATGCGGTGCCGCCGGATCTGCGCTTTTTTGCGGGCGGCGACAAAAGTATCCGCGGCTTTGACTATAAGGGCGTCTCGCCCGAAGACGGCAGGGGGCGGCTTATCGGCGGCTCCAAGCTTGCGACAGCCTCGCTTGAGTACCAGTACAACGTGACGGGACGCTGGTGGGGTGCTGCCTTTTTTGATGCCGGTGATGCGGTGCGCAGTATGGATGATTTCACGGTGCACAAAGGCGCAGGGGCCGGTATTCGCTGGGATTCGCCCGTGGGGCCGGTGAAATTTGACCTTGCCTGGCCCATTAATGACGCGTCCGAACGCGGCCTGCACTTTTACATCGGTCTGGGGGCGCAATGGTGATGCGGCGCTGGCTTAAATATTCAGTTGCGGGTGCGGCCGTGCTTTCCGCTGCCGCCACCGGTGCCGTTGCCTTTCTGGCAGCGACCGAAACGGGCCTTCACTTTGTACTCAGAGAGGCAAGCGACCATGTGCCGGGATTTTCTTTCGAATCGGCGCAAGGGACACTTCTTTCTCCTGAAATCACGGGGTTAAGCTACGCCGCTGAGGGCGTTGCGGTGCGCGTCGGAAAGGCCGCTTATGCCTTTGACCTCATGGCTTTTTTGCAGGGAAACCGCATCGTTTTGCACAACGTGAGGCTTGAGCAGGCCTCAGTCAATGTTGCTGAGTCCGGTGAAAGTGCGCCGGAAGCGGCGCCGGCAGAGCAGACAACGCACTTTGAGGGACTGCCGGTTGATGTTGAAGTCACCGGTATTGCATTAAGGGATATTGCTTTTCACTCGGGCAGTCTTGATCTGGAGCTTCAGAAAGCCGATTTGGCCGTGAGTGCTTCGGATAAAACCATCCGGATCGCTGAGACGGCACTCTCGGGGCTTGCGGTGACGCTGCCTGCGCAGCAAAAAGCGCCGGAGGCCACCGACTGGGCAGCACTTGAAAACACGATCCGCGCAAGCGGTGCGGCTTCCTGGCTGGCGGTTCCTGAGAAACTCGTGCTTCCGGTTGACGTCACCCTGCAGAACTTCACGGCTCAGGGCGTGACGGTGCGGCAGGGAAAGGAAACGCTTTTGGCACCGTCCCGATTTGCCGCGGATCTGTCGCTCACGCAGACAGAACTTTCCGTGAGGCAGCTGACGGCAGACATTCCTCAGATGCAGCTGACGGTGAGCGGGAACGCGCAGACGGCGGGGGTCTGGCCCGTGGATCTGCGGGCTTCGGCGGTGCTCTCGGCTGACGGACGCGAACAAAAGACCGATGTCAGAGTGACGGGAGCCCTCCGGGAAAAACTCACGGCCCGGATATCGACGGCAGGAATGGCTCACGCCCGGGCCGAGGCTTCCGGTTTTCTCATGAAGCCCGAACTGCCTTTTGAAGCCGAAGTTTTTTTGACCGCGCCTTTTGAGCAAAAGATCAGTGACAAAGACGCCGTCAAAGTGACCGCCTTTACGGTAAAGGCGCAGGGTACGGTTCTTAATGCCGGCATTAAGGCTTCTGTGATGGGGAAAGCGTCAGCGGGTTCCGCAGCTCTTTCAGACGTTCCCTTTTCCGGAGAAGCCACACTTGATACCAAGGGGCTTCGCGCGATCACGGTCAGGATTCTTGATGCGGCGGCAGGTGAAAAAGGTCAGCACGCCCGGATTAAGGCCCGAGCGCAGATAAATGCTTCAAACGGCCTTCGTGTGAGCGGCTCATTGACGGCAGTAAACCTTCAGGCCGCAAAACCGCTCCTGCCCACAGAACTGCGCCTTGAGGGAGCGACGGATTTTTCCGTGTTTTACCGTGACGGGCACTGGGACGCAGCACTCAAATCCATGAATTTCACGGGGCTTGTCTCCGGTCGGGCCCTTGAGGCCGCGGGCGGACTCCGTGCTGCCTCTGACGGCACGGTTTCGGCCCGAAACGTCACTTTGCGGGCGGGACGCAACACGATGACCGCGGACGGCAGCGTTGCCGTGGCCGGCAAAGGCGCATTAAACCTCAAAGCCCGGATTGCGGCGCCGGATCTTTCCGAAGTTTTGCCGCAGTTAAAGGGTGAGGCAAGAGGCACGGTGGCGGTTTCGGGGACTCTTGGTGAGCCCAGGCTTTCAGCCGATCTCACGGCCTCCGGTATGCGCTTTAATGATCTAGCTATTGACCGGGCGCGTCTGGCCGGGCGTTTCGGATCCGGGGGTGCGGCAGACGCCGTGGCGCTTACGGTAAACGGCCTGCGGCAGGGAGACTACGCGGTCCCTGAAGCCCGGCTGGTTCTTGCGGGCACGCCGGAAAAACACACGCTGCGGTTTTCGGCGCGTGAAAAGACGCACGGGCTCGCGCTTGACGGGCGTTTGACAGGAAGCTGGAAGACTGAGGCGGCTCTCTGGAGCGGCGCGGCACAAAGCCTTTCGGTTAAAACGCCGTTGGGTGCCTGGGCGCTCACCAAGGCTGCGCCTTTAACTGTCTCCGCAGCAAGCCAACAGCTGAAAAACGCCTGTTTTGCGGGCGGCGCGTCAGCACGCACAGGGTTCTGTCTTACTGAACTTACAGCCGACAAGACAGCCCTTACCGTGAAGGCCGACGGCATCCGTATTGAACCCTCTGACTTCGCGGCGCTTTTCGAGCAAAAGCCGCAGATTACGGGCACCCTTTCAGGAAGGGCTTCCCTGCGGCAGATGTTCGGCGAAAACGGAGAACAGACGGCCGAAGCGCTTTTTGAGGCGCCGCGGATCACCGCACGGCTGCAGCAGAAAACGTCCGGCAAAGCCCGAAACGAGGGGCTCACACTGACGGATACGCGCCTGGCACTTAAGGCAGACGCCTCCGCCCTCACCGTCAGTGCGCAGACGCACACGGCGGGCAGTTCCCGTCCTGTGACGCTAGCCGTAACCGCTGACCGGCGCCGCAATGACACACTCTCAGGAAGACTCTCCGTTCAGGGGCTGGAACTGAAAGATCTCAGAGCGCTTTTGCCCGCTGAAACCGAAGTCACGGGGCTATTGACGGCAGACGTGGGTGTGTCGGGCAGCATCCGTCGGCCGGAGCTCACGGGGGAGGCGGCCGTCACGGACCTTTCAGTCGTGTCGCCTCAGATGCCTTTTCAGATGCAGCCGAGCCGCCTGACGCTCAGCTTTGCGGGGACGCAGTCTGACGCAGCGCTTGAGCTCATGACAAATCAGGGAAAGGCCTCGGCTGCCGCGCACCTTGACTGGAGCGACATGGACAGTCCCGCGGCTGATCTCACGATGACAAGCGAGCGGCTTCGGCTTGACGTGAGTCCGGATGTTTCGGTGGATGTGGCGCCTGACTTACGCGTCAGAGCCCGCGGTGAAACATTGGCCGTTACCGGAAGGGTTGCTGTCCCCCGGGCCCGTATTGCGGTCAACAGCCTGCCGGAGGGCGCGGAAGGCACGTCATCCGACGAGGTTGTGATTGATCGGGATGAAGCAGAAGAAAAATCAGATCTCGCATCGCGAGTGTCCGCTGACATTGCCCTTCATTTCGGAGAACACGTCCGCATCAACGTCTTTGAACTCAAGGCCGGTTTAAAAGGGGACCTTCATGCCCGGCAGAACCAAGGGATATTTTCTCTGGACGGCCGCGTGAGCCTTGATGAGGGGACATTTCACGCCTACGGTCAGGATTTGAGAATCACCAAGGGGCTTCTCATTTTTGCCGGGCCGGCGGACAACCCGACACTTGAAATTGAGGCCGTGAGAAACAGTGAAACCACGGAGGATGACGTCACGGCGGGGGTTCAGGTGACAGGAACGGCATCGGCTCCCAAGGTGGAACTTTTTTCTGATCCGGAGATGAGTGATGAAAACAAACTTTCCTACCTTCTCACCGGGCACGGGCTTGATAATGAAAATGATGCGGCCGGCAGCAACGCTATGACCTCGGCCTTAATCGGACTCGGCGCAAGTCAGGCCGGACGCGTTGTGGGCAAAATCGGGGAGGCTGCCGGTATTGAAGGTCTTACCGTGGACACCGCCGGCCGCGGCACGGGCTCTCAGGTGGTGCTCTCAGGTTACGTCCTGCCCGGCCTTCAGGTGAAGTACGGCATGGGAATCTTTGATTCCTTAACGACTCTGACGCTGCGCTACAGGCTGCTGCCCAAACTTTATCTTCAGGCCGTTTCCGGCACCGGTCAGGCCTTTGACGTGCTCTGGCGCTTTGAATTCTGACGCAGTCGTCCGGAAAGATTGCAAATTTCTGCTACGGGAGCCTGCGCAACCTTTCGGAGAGCGGGAAAAAGGCTCTACAATAATGCGCACGAATTTTGACTGCCGCCTGCATGCGTGATTTTTTAGCGCAATGGGCGGCAGATTACCGGTAGTCAAATATTTGGGCGGGACGAGATATCGGCCCGCCGGTAAAAAGGATAGCCATGTCGTTTGAGGCCATTACGGAACAGCCCAATCATTTCGATGCCTGCATCAAAGTCATCGGTGTCGGCGGTGGCGGCGGCAATGCCGTTGAGCACATGATCGACAATCAGGCTCAGGGAATTACGTTTATTGCTGCCAACACGGATAAGCAGGCGCTGAGCCGCTCCCGGGCCAACATCGTGATTCCGCTCGGTAAGACCGGGCTCGGTGCGGGCGCCAAACCCGAAGTGGGTGCCATGGCCGCACAGGAAGCCGCCGACAAGATCCGTGAGGCGCTTGAGGGCACGCATCTTCTCTTTATCACGGCCGGCATGGGCGGTGGCACCGGAACCGGTGCGGCTCCCGTGATTGCCGAGATTGCCAAAGAGCTCGGCATTCTCACGGTTGCGGTCGTCACCAAGCCCTTTGAGTTTGAAGGTTCCCGCCGTATGCGCCAGGCGCAGGCCGGCATTGAAAACCTTAAGGACAAGGTCGACAGCCTCATCGTGATTCTCAACGACAAGCTCGAAGACGAAGTGGGCGGTCAGGCTACGATGGTTGACTGCTTTGCCGCCGCAGACGATGTGCTTTACAAGGCCTGTAACGGTATTGCCGAGATCATTCATACGCCCGGCATCATCAATGTTGACTTCGAAGACCTGCGTACCGTGATGAGTGAACGCGGCACGGCTATGATGGGTACGGCAACCGCAAGCGGTCCGGACCGCGCCCGTGAAGCAGCGGAAAAGGCGATTGCCTGCCCGCTTCTGGAAGGAGCAAACCTTCAGGGTGCCCGCGGCCTTCTCGTTTATGTGACGGCTTCGGCTGAAACGATGACCAATCCCGAAATCCGCGAAGTGATGAGCGTCATGAAGAACTTCGTGAGCCGCGACGCCAACCAGATTATCGGCACGGCCTTCGATAACGACATGGGCGATGAGCTGCGTGTGACGGTGGTCGCAACGGGGCTTGACGACGATACGGGACGTCATACGCCCGAAGCCGGTCAGGGCGGTTTGGGCAGCAGCATTTACGGCAGAGGTCCCCAGGTCTTCTCGCAGCCTGCGTTCGGCCAGGCCCCTGCGCAGCAGGCTGTGCCACAGGCGCCGATTCAGCAGACGTTCGGTTACGGCTACACGCAGCCCGTGCGCGAGCCCCAGAGCGCGCCCGCCGCGCAGCCGCAGTTTGCACCGCAGACAAATGGTCCGGCTCTGCAGCAGCCGCAGACCGTGCATCAGCCGGCGCCGCAGCCGCAGCAGCATCTGTCGGACGACTGGGCCCGCACGGCGCCGCAGGATAAGCCGCAGCAAAGTGAGGCTTCCGCCACGCCCTTTGTGAGTGTTCCGACCTTTATCCGTCACCGTTAAAAAACATGCTCAAACAATGCACTCTGCGCCGCACGGTCACGGCCGTCGGCATCGGCCTGCATTCGGGGCGTCGTGTCAAACTCGAGATGCGGCCGGCCGCTCCTGACACGGGCATCATCTTCCGCCGCGTGGATCTGACGCCGCCGGTTGAACTGCCTGCGCGCCCCACAAGCGTGAACGACACGCGCATGGCGACGACCTTAAACGAAGGCAAGATCATCATTTCGACGATCGAACACCTGATGAGCGCTTTAAACGGCCTCGGAATCGACAACGTCTACGTGGATGTGGACGCGCCTGAGATTCCCGTGATGGACGGTTCGGGCGCCACCTTCGTTTATCTCATCCGCTCGGCGGGGGTGATTGAACAGAATGCGCCCAAGAAGTTTGTGCGCGTGAAAAAGACGGTTGAAGTGCACGACGGCGACAAGTGGGCCAAACTCGAGCCCCACAACGGCTTTATCCTCGACTTCAGCATCCATTTCGGCCACCCCGCGATTGACAACACCGTGCAGCGTGCGGTGGTGGACTTTTCCAAGGAAACCTACGAGCAGAGCGTGAGCCGTGCGCGTACCTTCGGTTTCGTTTCTGACGTTGAAATGCTCCGCTCAATGGGGCTTGCGCAGGGCGGCACGCTGGAAAACGCGATTGTGATGGATGAGTTCCGGGTGCTCAACGTCGGCGGACTGCGCTCTCCCGACGAATTTGTAAAGCACAAGATTCTCGATGCGATGGGCGACCTTTATGTGCTCGGCCATCAGCTGCTTGCAAAGTACAGTGCCTATAAGTCCGGCCACGCCATCAACAACAGGCTGTTGCGGGAGCTTTTAGCCGACAGCGAAGCCTGGGAATTTGTGACGGTGCCAGAGAAAGACCGCCCCTTTATGGTGGCGACTTCCGCGTTTGAGCCTGCCGCGACAGCGGTGTAGACCGTTATGCAGCCGGGCCGGCCTGCTTTTTACGCATGGCCCGGGCAAGCGACAGTAAGGCGTCTTTTAAGGCCGACTCGTTCATCGAGCCGGCCTTTTCTTCAACTGCTGAAAGCGCCGTCTCCGACATGGTGCGGGGATTCGTCTCAACGGTGCGGGTTCTTAAGCGGATGTGGTCTGTGACCGGACGGATTTTGATGTCCACGGGGGCAATAAAGCCCGCGCGCCCGAGAGCAGCCGTAATGCGGGGCAGCAGTTGCCGCAGGCGGTTTTGCTGGATCGCGGTTTTCACAAGCAGTGTGATTTTTTCGGGCGTCACGCGGATGTTGGCGATGTCGGAAAAGTCCAGGCCGAGCCGCATTTTGGCGGTTTCGCCTGCCACGGCGCGGGCGGCTTTGCGGGCGTCTTTTAACTGTTCGGCCACGCTTTGCTCTTCACCGGCGGCAAAAGTGATCTGTGCAAAAGTTCTGAATTTGCCGCGGCGCGGTGCTTTTTTGTAATACATGGCGGGGATAAGGCGCTCGTGAGCCCTTTTCCGTGAAGGAAACGGGCACATTTTTGTCCGAAAATAAGGGGTTTGCTGTGCGATAATAGCCGTTATTTCTTTTGGGCGGAGGGCTTTGTGCCGTCCGCATTTTTAAGGAACCGGCGCTTCCCAAAAAAACACCGCCGGGTTCTTTGACTGGATAACTATGTTTGATTCGATTCTCACCAAGATTTTCGGCAGCCGCAACGACCGGTTGATCCGGCAGTACCGCAAGAAGTGCGCTGCCATCAATAAGCTCGGGCCGGAGATGGAAAAGCTCACGGACGATGAGCTCAAGCACAAGACCGTTGAATTCCGCGAACGCTTGGCTAAGGGTGAGGATCTGCAGGCACTGCTGCCTGAAGCCTTTGCCGTGGTGCGTGAAGCAAGTACCCGTGTGCTCGGAATGCGCCACTTTGACGTGCAGTTGATCGGCGCCATGGTGTTAAACGACGGCAAGATTGCCGAAATGCGCACCGGTGAAGGGAAGACTCTCACCGCAACGCTTGCGGTGTACCTCAACGCCCTGCCGGGGCTGGGCGTTCACGTCGTGACCGTGAACGACTACCTCGCAAGCCGCGACGCCGCCTGGATGGGACGCCTTTACAACTTCCTCGGCATGAGCGTCGGAACGATTCTCTCGCAGCAGGATACGGAACACAAAAAGGCCGCCTACGCCGCCGACATTACCTACGGCACCAACAACGAGTTCGGCTTTGACTACCTGCGCGACAACATGGAGTATGACGTCGCCAACCGCCGTCAGAGAGGGCTCAATTACGCGATCGTCGACGAAGTCGACTCGATTCTCATTGATGAGGCCCGTACGCCCCTCATCATTTCGGGTGCAGCTGACGACAACACGGATCTCTATCGTCAGATCAACGAAATCCCGCCGCTTTTAAAGCGTCAGGCCGATGAAAAGGCTGAAGGGGACTATTGGGTGGATGAAAAGGCCCATCAGGTTTATCTCTCTGAAGCCGGCCACGCGCACCTTGAAAAGATCCTTACCGAAAAGGGACTCATCAAGGACGGCACGAGCCTTTATTCGCCCCAGAACATTATTCTGCTGCACCACCTCAATGCGTCGCTCAGAGCCCATACGCTTTTCCAGCGTGATCAGCAGTACGTAGTGCAAAACGGCGAAGTCATCATCGTCGACGAATTCACCGGCCGCTTAATGCCCGGCCGCCGCTGGTCCGACGGTCTGCATCAGGCTGTGGAAGCCAAGGAAGGCGTCAAGATCCAGCAGGAAAACCAGACGATGGCTTCCATCACGTTCCAGAACTACTTCCGCATGTACAAGAAACTTGCGGGTATGACGGGTACGGCCGATACGGAAGCCTACGAATTCCAGGATATTTACGGTCTGGAAACCGTGGTGGTGCCCACGCACCGCAAGATGATCCGTCAGGATGCGCAGGACAAGGTTTTCCGCACCACCGAAGAGAAGTACCAGGCCATCGTTGACGACGTCAAGGACTGCGTCAAGCGCGGTCAGCCGGTCCTGGTCGGTACGACTTCCATTGAAATTTCGGAACTCTTAAGCAACCGCCTCACCAAAGAGGGTATTGCGCACAATGTGTTAAACGCCAAGCAGCACGAACGTGAAGCACAGGTTGTGCTTGAAGCCGGACGTCCCGGCGCCGTGACGATTGCCACCAACATGGCAGGGCGCGGTACCGATATCGTTCTGGGCGGCGGCATCAACAAGCACATCGATGAAATCCGTGCCGACGAAACGCTCTCGCCTGAAGAAAAGGAAAAGCGCATCGAGGCCCTTAAGGCCGACTGGCAGAAACTTCATGACGCTGTGGTGGCGGCCGGGGGGCTGCGCATCATCGGCAGCGAACGCCATGAATCCCGCCGTATCGACAACCAGCTGCGCGGCCGTTCGGGCCGTCAGGGTGACCCGGGCAGCTCTGTCTTCTATCTTTCGATGGAAGATCAGTTGCTCAGAATCTTCGGCGGCGACCGCATGAAGGCAATCGCGGACCGCTTAAAGCTCGAGCACGGCGTGGCGATTGAATCCAAGATGCTCTCGCGCATGATTGAAAGCGCGCAGCGTAAGGTTGAAGGCCGCAACTACGATATCCGCAAGCAGCTGCTCGAATTTGACGACGTCCAGAACGATCAGCGCAAGGAGATCTACCGCCTGCGAAACGAAATCCTTGAGAGTAAGGACGTCAGCGACATGATCAACAGCCTGCGGGAAGGCTACTTCACGGATCTCTTCAGAAGCTTTGTACCCGCGGATACCGTTGAAGAGCAGTGGGACCTCAAGGGACTCACCTCTCAGCTTAAAACCAACTGGGGCATTGACATCCCGATGCAGGAGATGCTGGAAAAAGACAACAGCGTCACCGATGAAGACCTTCTGAAGAAACTCCTTGAGACGGCCGATGCCATTGAAAAGGGTAAGGAAGAGCTGGTCGGCCACGAAGCCTGGGCCGGTTTTGCCCGCAACGTGCTTCTGCAGGTTCTGGACGCCACCTGGCGTCAGCACATCACGGCGCTCGATGCCCTGCGACAGGGGATTTACCTGCGCGGTTACGCCCAGAAGCAGCCCAAGCAGGAATACAAGCGCGAAGCCTTCTCGATGTTTGAGTCGCTTCTGGATAACGTGCGCGAGCAGCTCTGCCGCGTGCTCATGAACGTGCAGATTCAGATGCCTGAGGAAGCACAGGCTGCGACCGAACGCAGTGAAGAGATGGGTGCGCAGCGCGCGCAAGCCGCCACGGCCAAACACGAAGAAGCGATCGACTTCTCGCACGTGGGCCGCAACGATCCGTGCCCCTGCGGCTCGGGCAAGAAGTACAAGGACTGCCACGGGCGGCTTAAGTAATCCAAAAACTTCGGCTGCGGTAGTCTGCGGCGCCGAAAAACACCGTGCATCGGGTTATGATGACCCTTTGCGCAACGGTGTTTTCGGCGCCGTTATTTTTGCCAGTTAAAAAAGAATCGGAGAGACAGTCATGGCAGTTAATTTAAAGAGCCCGGACCCCCGGATGATTTTCCCTGTGGAAGGGGTGGAACTCGGTACCGCCCGCGCCGGCATCCGTAAGCCCGGCCGCCGGGATCTGCTGCTTGTGCGTCTTGCTGAAGGTTCGACCGTCGCCGGCGTCTTTACCCGGAACCGTTTTGCGGCAGCCCCGGTGCAGGTTTGCCGCGCGCATCTGGCGAAAACCAATGCCGTGCGCGCCATTGTCGTCAATACCGGCATCGCCAACGCCGGTACCGGTGAGACGGGCCTTATGAATGCTGAAAAGACCTGTGAGAAGGCCGCGGAACTTGTGGGCTGCGGCACAGACGCAGTGCTTCCCTTCAGCACGGGCGTCATCATGGAGCAGCTTCCCGTGGAGCGCCTCATCAAGGGGTTACCCGAGGCGTATGCGGATCTTGCACCGGACAACTGGCTTGAGGCCGCGGAAGCCATCATGACCACGGATACCGTCTGCAAGGCTTTTTCCACCAAAGCGTTCCTCGAATTTGCCCGCATCACGGTAACCGGCATCAGTAAAGGCGCAGGCATGATTGAGCCGCGTATGGCCACAATGCTCGGCTTCATTGCCACCGACGTCGCAATCAGCGCGGAGGTTCTTCCCCTGATCGTCAAGCGCGTCGCCGACAAGAGCTACAACCGCATCACGGTGGACGGCGACACTTCCACCAACGACAGCTTTGTGGTGATTGCCACCGGCAAAGCCAAGATGGAACCGATCACGAGTGCCGATGATCCCCGGATTGACGCCGTTACCGAAGCACTCTGCGTGGTGGCGCGGCATCTTGCCCAGTCCATGATCCGTGACGGTGAAGGGGCCACGAAATTTATTACGGTGCAGGTGAAGGGTGCTAAAAGCGAAGCCGAAGCCCTCCAGGTCTGCTACGCCGTGGCGCATTCGCCGCTGGTGAAGACCGCGTTTTTTGCCTCGGACCCCAACCTCGGACGTATTCTTGCTGCTGTGGGCAACAGCCGTGTCGAGGACCTTGACAGCTCCAAAGTGACGCTTTGGCTCGATGACGTGCTCGTTGCCGAGCACGGGGGCCGTGCTGCAGGCTACCGTGAAGAAGACGGTGTGCGCGTGATGGCGCAGCCTGAAATCACGGTGCGCATTGATTTGGGCAGAGGCGTGGCTTCGGAAACCGTCTGGACCACGGACCTCTCCCACGAGTACGTGACGATCAACGCCGATTACCGCAGTTAAGCATGACGCCAGAAAACGAAAAACTCTTCGGCGAGGTGCTCACGCGCCTTAAGGCGGTGCTCCCTGCGGCTGAAGATGAAACCGACTGGACGCGACCGGCTTTCCGCTGGGTGCGCCGCACGTGCCTGGGCACCACGGTGGGGCGGCTTGAACCCGTGGAGAAATTCGCCCGCGTTGAGCTCGATGATCTGCTTTATATCGAGGGACAGAAGGCGGAACTTTTGGCCAACACCGAGCAGTTTGTAAAGGGGCTTCCCGCCAACAACGTGCTACTTACAGGCGCACGCGGTACGGGTAAAAGTTCGCTGATCCGCGGGTGCCTGACGCGTTTTTACGATGAGGGGCTGCGGCTCATTGAAATCGATAAGGATGATCTCAGAGATCTTGCCGATATCGTGCGGATCACGGCGCGCCGTCCCGAGCGCTTTATTCTCTTTTGCGATGATCTCTCCTTTGAACTCGGTGAGGGAGGCTACAAGGCGCTTAAAGCCGCATTGGACGGCTCGGTTGCCGCGGGCGGCGACAATCTCATCGTTTACGCCACGAGTAATCGCCGGCATCTGCTGCCCGAACCCGTGTCAGACAACGCACAGGCGGTTTTAGACGATGAAGGGGAGCTGCATCCCGGGGAAGTGCTTGAAGAAAAGCTCTCGCTTGCCGAGCGCTTCGGCCTGTGGCTCAGTTTCTATCCCTTCAGCCAGGACAAGTACCTTGCTGCCGTTTTTGCCGCTCTGCGCCGTTTCGGCGTTGAAGAGGCGGTCGTCACAAGCGAAGCTGTGCGTCTTGAGGCCCTGCAGTTTGCCCTGCAGCGCGGCGGCCGAAGCGGCCGCGTGGCGCTGCAGTACGCCCGTAACCGTGCGGGTAGTGAAAAACTCAAAGCCATGAGGAAGTGAAAGTGCCCGATCGTCCCGTCACCGAAGTTGCTGTTGCCGTTGTGATTGATCCTCAGAGCGGGAAGTTTTTGCTCGGATCACGTCCGGAAGGGAAACCCTACGCGGGTTACTGGGAATTTCCGGGCGGAAAACTCGAAAAGGGGGAGTCCGTGCACGAGGCGCTCGTGCGTGAACTCCGGGAGGAGCTGGATCTGACGATTACGGATTCGGTCCCCTGGTTTGTCATGGAGCACGACTATCCCCACGCCTATGTGAGGCTTCACTTCCGGCGTTCCTGGGCCTTCAGCGGAACGCCCAAGGCGCTGGAAAATCAGACGTTTTGCTGGTGTACGGCAGAGGACACCGGGACACTTGCCGCAATGAAGCTGCTGCCGATGGACGCGCTTGTGATCAGCCGGATTGCGCTGCCCGCGGTGCTGGCGGTGCCGGAAAGCTCCGCGGGGCTTACAAAGGCCGCGGACTTTGTCCGGCATACCAAGGGCGCAGCCTTTTTGGCTGAGGACGACACGGCCCTTCAATTTGCCGCTGAAAAGGGGCTTCCCGTGGTTGATCTGCGTGAGACGGGCTGCTGGGCGGCAACCGACGCCGAAGCCGATGAAGCGGCCGCCGACGGCGTTACCTATGCTCTCTGCGTCAATCCCGGCACGGACCTTGTGAGCCACCACCGCAACCGGCTGCCTCTTTACGCGGAAGGGTCGCCCGAAACCCTAACGGAGTCCCTCAGGGCCGGTGCTCACGGCGTGTACTGCCGGTTTTAATCTTTGTCTTTTTTCTCTTCGGCGGCCTGACGCATCACTTCGGCCGCAAGGGCTTCGGGGTCAGCGGTTCCCGGAGCCCCTTCAATGCGGTATTCACCCGCGGCCCACTTGCCGAGGTCAATTAATTTGCAACGCTCGCTGCAAAAAGGCCTCCAGGGGCTTTTAACGTCATACTCGTGCATCTTTTTGCACGTGGGACATTTCACAAGCATCGGTTTTTTTCCGGATAAAAACGGGCCGGCCTTTTTCCTAAAAAGACCGGCTCAGGACATGGAAAACCCGACAGTTTAGGCTTTTTTGGCACGGGCCATCGCGAGGTACTTGGCGTCAAGCTCGGCAACGGCCTCGGTGAGGTCGTCGATCGTGCCCACGTTGCTGATTACGTCATCGGCAGCGGCAAGGCGTTCCTTGCGGCTTGCCTGCGACTCAATGATGGCGCGTGCTTCTTCTTCGCTCATATGGCGGTTAAAGCGCAGGCGGCTGATCTGTTCGTCTTCGGGGACGTCGACCACCACGACGCGGGCGACGGCGTCCTTCCAGCGGCCGCTTTCCACCAAAAGCGGAATGCTCAGAATCACATAGTCTGCGCCGCTGACCTTTTTCAGTTCCTCGAAGATTTCCTTTTTGATCATCGGGTGCAGAATCGCTTCAAGCTTTTCTTTTTTCTTCGGGTCGCTGAAGACGATCTCGCGCATGAGTTCACGCTTAAGGCCGTTGGTGCCGATAACGTCCGCGCCGAATTCAAGCGCAATTTCCGGAAGGGCTTTACCCTGAGCGGCAGTGAGGACATGCGAAATTTCATCGGCGTCAATGACAGGGACGCCGAGTGCACGAAAGGCATCCGTGGCTGTGGTTTTGCCGCTGGCGATACCGCCGGTCAATCCGATAATAAGCGTCATACGTTTGCCTCTTTTGCAGTAGTGAAACGGAGACGAACCCGTGCGGGTCCTTTTCTTTCATTCTATCCGCAAATATGAGTATTTCTGCTTATTTTCGAAAAAGTTTTTCCGCAGCGTTGCTTTCGGGTATCAGCCAAGCGCTTTGCGCCAGCCGTAAACGGGTTCCGGCCGTATCTGGAGTTCGTTTTTCATGGCGTCAAGGGCGGCAAAGAAATCGTCCGGCGTCCTGGCTTTAAAGAGGCGCTTGATGTGCTTTTCCGGGTTTTCAAAGAGAAACTGCTGGAAAAACCAATACTCCTTTAACCGCATCACGGCGTTTTTGAGGCTTGAGAACGCCGCCGTGTAGTCCTTTAAGAGGGCATCGGTAAAGGCAAAGATCTCATCGTGCGTTGCCGCTTCGCCGCCGCGGGCTTTTCTGAAAAGCGCGGGATCGGCCATCAGGGAGCGCCCGACCATGAGTTCGACGGAACGGGGAAAGGCGGCAAGACGGGCTTTGAGGTCGGCGACCGTCACGATGTCGCCGTTTACGCCCAGGGGTATCGCAAGAAGGGGCAGAGCGGCCTGTAAGACGTTAAGCCTCACATCGCCCTTATACAGATCGGTTTTAAGCCGCGCATGCACAATCAGTCGTTTAATCGGGTGATGCGAATAAATCCGTGCAAGATCGGCAAACTCATACTCTTCGCTCCAGCCGAGTCGTGTTTTGACCGTGACGGGAATATCGTCTCCGAGCGTGTCAAAAACCGTACCGAAGAATGTGTCAAGTTCCGCAGGAGTTCGCAGAAATCCCGAACCCTTCCCTTTGGCAACGACGGTACCGGCGGGACAGCCCAGGTTGAGGTTCACTTCATCGTAGCCCATGTCAAGCAGCGTCCTCACGGCCCAGACAAAGTCCTCCGGGCGGCGCGTCAGAAGCTGAGGAACGCAATGAATTCCCCTGTTGACTGAAGGCGCAAGGTCCTTTAACTGCCGCTCGGTAAAGCGCGGCTCCTGTGTGGGCGTGACAAAGGGAATGTAGTAGGCATCCGCGCCGCCGAAAAAAGATTGGTGGAGGCGGCGGAACACATAACCGGTGAGGCCTTCCATCGGAGCAACGGTAAGGCGCACGCCGTTAAAAGAATCGGAACTCACGGGGAGACGGAAATCAAGGTTTTTCGGGCCACCAGATTTTACCTGCCGCCGCGGGATCAGCAAGCGCAATGCGTGAGCCGATCAGAGGCGTGGTGACTGGAATCCGCACAGAGCGGGCATTGTCAAGCGCTGCAGTGAGGGGTTCGGTCCATACGTGCCGGCTTAAGGCGTATTTGGCGTTATGGCAGGGCATGACAACGGCGGGCGCGATATCCGTGAGAGCCAGTTTCCAGTCCGCGGGCATCAGATGGATGTCAGACCACTCCTTGTTGTACTGGCCGTCTTCGAGTACGGCAAAGTCAATGCGCCCGAACATGTCTCTGACGGCCTTAAAGTGCGGGCCGTAACCGCCGTCGCCGGAGAGGTAGAGCTTGTAGCCCGCGATATCGAACATGAAGCCCGCCCAAAGCGTCGTGTTCATCGTCATCGTGCGGCCGGAGAAGTGCTGCGAGGGCAGGCAGGTGAGTTCAAGGTTGGGTGCAAGACGCACGGACTCATACCAGACGGTTTCCGTGATCCGCTCGGGATCGTAGCCCCAGGCTTCAAAGTGCGCCCCCACCCCCAGCGGACAGACCACACGCTTAACGCGTGATCTGATCGCCGCAATCGTCGGGTAGTCGAGGTGGTCGTAATGGTCGTGCGTGATGAGAAGGACGTCCAAGGGCGGAATGTCTTCGGCCCGGTAGACGTCTGCTCCCTTAAAGGGCTCAAAAAAGCCGGGAATCGGGCAGGCGGCCGCAAGGGCCGGATCCACGGCAATCGAAAGCCCTTCGGCTCTGAGGTAAAACGCCGAGTGTCCGAGCCAGAGCATTTCGCCGTTACGGACGCTGCTGAGGTCGGTTTTCTGGTGCGCAACCGGCGCCGAAGGCTTGACGCCCTCGGGTTTTTCGGCAAAGGCCTTGGTGATCTTTTTCCAGCGGGATTCAGCGACAGCCGGACCGCGGGTGCCGCCGGGGAGGTTGTGAAACGCACCGTCCCGGTAGTTTTTCTCCGCCATCATGCGCGCAAGGCGCTCGCCCTGAAAGCTGCCGCCGAGCTCAAGCGAGACATGATGCACACCTGTTGCTGCCGCAACAGCCGTGCCCGAGCCGGCAATGGCAGCGGCAAAGGGGAGTTTCAGCAGGCGGCGTCGGGTGAAGTCAACAAGTCCGGACATGGTGCGGAAAATTTCTCACGAAAAATCGGTCAGACAAACTCAGCTTAACGATAACGCAGCGTTTTGAAGCAGTGCGTTTCAAATTCTGGTAAAGCGTAACAGAGGTTTCTCAAAAAACAGACCGGATGAGCAACGATTGCGGATATCTGCCTTAATACGGGCAGTTTCGGATAACCTGTAAAACAAAACCGCCCGCAGTATGGTTATCGCGGGCGGCTTTTGACCTCAATATTGAGAGACGGCTCAGAGCTGTTCAGCGGGCGTCTTTTCAATGAGCATGGATTCAAGCGGCGTGCCCGCATCCACGAGTTCACGCATCTTCACGGGCATCTTGCCGCGGCCCGTCCAGGTACAGGCGCCGTCAGGGGTCACATACTTCGGCTTAATGGTGCGCTTGGGCTTGTCGGCAACAGCGGTCTTTGTCTTGCGGCCGCGCGTACCCTTGAGAATCTTCGGGGTATAGGTGCCTTCGAAATCGAGGTCAGAGGGCTTAAAGCCGAACATGGCGATAAGACAGTTAATGGTATCGATGGCGTCCTTACGGAACGATTCCTTCTTGGCACGGACCTGATCTTCCTGCAGCTGCAGCTTGCGCAGTTCCTGAATATCAACGGACATTTGAATAACCCTGTGTTTGTTTGGTGAATATCCGCATTGTAATTAATACGGACGCAGATAATCACGGAGAAACACTTTTTTAATTTCTTTTTTTGCGAAACGAAATTACTCTTTCGTTTTTTCCGGATATTCACACAAATCAAAAATCGGACAGGCGCCGCACTCGGGTTTTCTTGCCTTGCAGCAGTAGCGGCCGTGCAGCAAAAGCCAGTGGTGCGCATTGGTGAGAAACTCTTTGGGCGTGGTTTTCAGCAGTTTTTCCATCACGTCCTGCGGCGTTTTTCCCGGAGCAATACCGGTACGGTTTGCGACGCGGAAAATATGCGTGTCAACGGCAATCGTGGGTTTACCGAAAGCGACATTTAAAACTACATTGGCGGTTTTAGTGCCGACACCGGGCAGTTTCGTGAGCGCATCAAAATCGGCAGGGACTTCGCCGTTAAAGTCTTTTTCCAGAATCGTGCAGGTGTCAATAATGTGTTTTGCCTTGGCGCGCCACAGACCGATCGTGCGGATATAGGGCTCAAGGCCTTCGACGCCCAAGGCGGCAATCGCATGCGCGGTATTGGCCGCCGGAAAGAGTTTGGCGGTGGCGATATTGACACTCTTGTCGGTTGCCTGCGCTGAAAGCATCACGGCAATCAGTAATTCAAAGGGCGTCGTGTAATTGAGTTCGCTTTTGGGGTCGGGCCGCTCGGCGGAGAGAATTTCAAATATCCGGCGGCGTTTTTCTTTATTCATTTTTTTATTTTTGCTGAAGCAGTGCGGCGCGTTTTAAAACATCTGCCATCAGGGATTTTTTATTGACGGCAAGGCGCTCAGTTGTTTCCGTGAGTTTTTTCAGTTTTCGCTCGGCCCTGGCTTTTTTGGCTTCATAACGGCCTTTGGCGGCCCGGGCGTCGTCTTTGCTCCAGACTTTGCCGCACTCAACGAGTGTTATGCAGTCCATGGGGCAGGCCGTGAGGCAAAGCGCACAGCCCGTGCATTCGCTTTCAATGACGGCGTAGAGGTGCTTGGGAGCGCCCGCAATACAGTCAACGGGGCAGATTTTGGCGCAGAGCCGGCACCCGATGCAGCGACCGGCATCGATGCGCGCAAACGCAAAGGGGGCTTCGTGCCCGTATTCGGGATTGAGTTTTGTTTCAGCGCGGTGTAATGCGGCAGCCAGGATTTTGACGCCGGCATCGCCGCCCGGAGGGCAACGGTCGGGGGCCGTGCCCGTAAGCATCGCCTCGGCGTATTCGCGGCAACCAGCAAATCCGCACTGTCGGCACTGCGTCTGCGGCAGAAGACTTTCGAGCTCTGCCGCAGAGGGTTGGTTATGACTTAAAGCCAAAAGTTTTCCGCGAGAAGCTGGCCGGGTTTGCCGCCTCTCGGGCTCACAATGCCGCGGGCCTTCATGGCTTCGCGCACACTCTTGACCATGCCCGGATTGCCGCAGAGCATGACGCGGGAGTGTTCTTTTTCGATGGTGATGCCGGCAAGCTTTTCAAGCGAGCCGTCAGCCAAAGCGTCGGGAATGCGTTCGTTTACCGCCGCCCCTTTTTCGCGCGTCACGCAGGCAACAACGGTAAGTTTGGGGCTGCGCTTAACCAAGCGCGAAACGTAGCCCGTTTCATTCCAGGTGCGCACGCCGTGTACGAGAATCAGGCGTTCAAAGCGCGATGTGATCGATTCATCGGAGAGAACGGCGAGAAACGGCGAAACACCGGTACCGGAAGCAAACATCCAGAGGTCTTTGCCGCCCGCTTCCAGGCGGTCCGCAAGAAGCATGCCGCCCACTTCCGTGTCGATTAAAACGGAGTCGCCCGTTTTAATCTGATTGAGTTTCGGCGAGAGAATACCGCCCGTGACGTTCGCAATGTAAAAGTCCACGGTTTCGCTTGCCGGAGACGAGCCGATCGAATAAGCGCGGAAAACCTCATCGCCTTCGATTTTCAGGCCCACCCGGGCAAATTCACCGGTCTTCCAGGTAAAGCCTTCGGGTTTCACCAGACGCAGTTGGATGACGTTGTCGGCAACATGCTCTGCCGATGCAACACGGGTAGTCATTACAGCCATTTCTAAAGCCTCTGCCAAAGAAAAAGTGCCGGGATGCGCGTAAGGGGCAACGCCGGTTAACGCTTCAGATACTGAAGCTTGTTTTTCACTCCGCGCCACTGATCGGCATCGTCCGGATAGGGCTTCTTGTGCGTGATGGAAGGCCACTGGCGGGCGAGTTCACGGTTGAGCTCAATGAATTCCTGCTGATCTGCGGGAACATCCTCTTCGGCATAGATCGCGGCTTCCGGACATTCCGGAACGCACACGGCGCAGTCGATGCATTCGTCGGGATCGATCACCAGAAAGTTGGGACCTTCCCGGAAGCAGTCAACCGGGCAGACATCAACGCAGTCGGTGCGTTTGCAGCCGATGCAGGCTTCACAGACAACGTGGGCCATGGTGCTGAGTTACTCCTCAATAGTGAGACAGAAAAAGAACGTAACCGCTTATTTTATCAGCGCCGAGCGCTTCTGAATTCGCATGGGCGGCCTCGTCTTTTCGGATGCCGTCTCGGATTGCCGGGCATCTTACGCGCTGAAAAACCTTATGTTCTGCAGGCTTATGCTCAGTCTGATGGTGGAAATAGACGCACTCTAAAAATCGAAAAACAGCCCGAAGGCCGTCTTGCTTTTTCCTTGGTTAAGCAAGGTTCAGATAGAGCGCCGCGGCACGCAGGGCTTCCGCGGGATCGCGGTAAAGCCTTGCAAGATCGGCCGCAGATGAGACCGCACTGCCGGCATTTTTGCGCCGGCTGTTGTCGTTGCGGGTGACGGCTGCGGCAAGCTTTTCAACCGCTTCACCGTTTAATACCGCTGCGGCGTTTGTACCCCGTACAACTTCGGAGAGGAAAAAGACCGAAGCGGTTGTATCGGGAGCCGGTGTCCGGCTGACAAGTGCCTTGAGGCGCAAAAGTGTCGTTGCCGTCGGGGGCAGCGACGTTAAAAAGAAGACGGCGTTATTGGAATCGGCTTCCGGCACGAGCCGAATGAGACTGCCTTCTGAGAGCCCCGGCCAGGCTTTTTGCAGCGTTTTGGTGAAAAGCCTTCCGGGCACGAGATCGGCACTGTAGTGCTCCTCTCCGGCAGCAATTGTCTGCGCGATCCGGGCGTTTTGCGGCGTTTTTTCAAACGCGCGGGAAAGCGTCTTTTGCTTGGCGCCATCCGAGACGGAAACAACCCAGTCGGCGCCTTCGGTGAGGGCCGCAGAGGCTTCCTTTTTGCTGCAGCAGACGTGCGGTGCAAGAAGCGTACCGGTCAGAGACACGCCCGAGGCGAAAAGTCCGCCCAAGGAAAGCGTTGTCTCAAGTATCGCCTCACGGGCGTGCCAGGTGAGGGGGGCGGCTGTGCTGCCGTCAGCCGGGTGGATGCAGTCCATCAGGCCTTTAAGCAATGTCTGCTGAAAGGCCGCCGGCTTAAAGAGCATCAGGACTTCGCGGATGGTTTCAGCTGTTGCGGCCGATTCGCTTGTTGTCTGCGTGAGTTTGCTGAGAAACGCCGACTGCTCGGACAAAAACCGGGCGGCGTCTTCGCAGCCGGGTTTGCCGGCCATGGCGGTAAGCCACAGTGCGGCCAAAACGGGACGCAGATCAAGCAGGCTGTTTTCAGTTGTCCGTGCGGGCGCACTGACGGCGGGTTTTACCGCCGCCATGGGCTCAGAAAAGAGGTCGTACATGTCAATGCCGACCGAATCCTCAGGGGTATTGTCAACCCGGGCCAGGTCCTTGATGCGGCCGCTGATTTCAGCCTGTGCGGCATGGGCCTTCCAGGAAGAGGCAAACGTAAAGACCCCCTGCCGGATTTCCCCCACGTCCAGGCGCTTGACGGTGCCGTCGGTCTGTTTTTCATCAAAAAAGACGTACAGCACATCCGGGTCCGCTGTGGACTGACTGTACGAGCCCTGCGGAATCTCGGGAAATCTGGCGAAATCGATCTGCATGAAACAAAAACTCTGTCGTTGGAAAAACCGGCAGGCGCATTATCCCGCGCCGCCGGTTTTGGTGCATGCCTTTTGCGGTTTTAGTTTTTAAGGCTGTGAATCGGTGCGGGGATGCGGCCGCCCAAGTTTGCAAAAGTTGAGCTGTCGCCGCCCGGGACGCGGATGATGCTTGCTTCACCCAAGAGTCCCCCGAAGACCGCCACGTCGCCCACTTTCTTGCCGGGGACCGGAATCACGCGCACGGCCGTCGTTTTGTTGTTGATCATGCCGATTGCGGCTTCGTCGGCAATCATGGCGGCGATGGTGTCGGCCGGCGTGTCGCCCGGAATGGCGATCATGTCCAGGCCCACGGAGCACACGCACGTCATCGCTTCGAGTTTTTCCATCGTGAGGGCGCCTGAGCGGGCAGCGGCTTCAATCGCGCTGTCTTCGCTTACCGGAATAAAGGCGCCGGAGAGGCCGCCCACGTTGCCGGAAGCAAAGACGCCGCCCTTTTTCACGGCGTCATTGAGCATTGCAAGAATCGCGGTTGAACCCGGAGCTCCGATCGAAGACAGCCCCAGCGTCTGAAAGATTTCGCCCACGCTGTCGCCCACGGCCGGCGTGGGTGCAAGCGAGAGATCCGCCACACCGAACGGCAGATTCATTTCGCGGGCCACGTTGCGGCCGATCAATTCACCCACACGCGTTACCTTGTAGGCGGTGTGCTTGATGACTTCAGCGATTTCAGAAAGCGTCAGACGCCGGCCGGTTTCTTCAATGGCGCGCTGCAGGGCTTTGTTGACAACGCCGGGGCCTGAGACCCCGACGTCAATCACCACATCGGGTTCACCGACGCCGAGATAGGCGCCCGCCATGAAGGGGACGTCCTGCGGAATGTTGCAGAACACGACGAGCTTGGCGGCGCCGAGGCCGTCGCGCTCTGCAGTGGCTTCGGCAACGGCCTTCACGGTTTTACCCATGAGAGCCACGGCATCCATGTTGATGCCGGCCTTGGTGCTGCCCACGTTAATCGACGAGCAGATGCGCTCGGTTGTGGCAAGCGCCTCAGGAAGCGCTTCAATGAGGTTTTTCTCGCCCGGGGTCATGCCCTTTTCAACGAGAGCGCCGAAACCGCCGAGAAAGTTGACGCCAACGTCGGCCGCGGCATCGTCTAAAACCTTACAGGCACGGACCATCTGATCGCGGGTGAAGCCCGCGCCCACGGTCCCGATGGGGCTCACGGCAATGCGCTTGTTGACAACGGGGATGCCGTAGCGGTCGCCGATCATGTCGCAGGTTTCCACAAGGCGCCGGGCGTACTTGCGGATCTTGCTTCTGACTTTGACTTCAAAGACGTCAAAGTCGTGGCTGGCGCAGTCAAAAAGGTTGATGCCGAGCGTGACGGTGCGTACATCAAGGTGTTCGCTCCGCAGCATATTGATGGTGGATAAAACCTCGCGTTCACTAAGCATGGTGTTCTTTTTCCGGTAAAAGGCTCGTTAATGGGGTCAGATGGCTTCAATGCGGTGCACGGCTTCAAAGATCGCACGGTGCTGCATCGTGAGGTTGAGATTCATCGCTTTGGCTCTTTCAAGCATCACGCGGTGAAGGCTGCGGGTGTCAATGTCATCGGGAATGCTCACTTCAAAAACCTGCATGGAGGAGCCGTCCCCTAACGGGAAAGCGCGCAGTGCCTCAATATTGATGCCCTGCTCGCCGAAGATATGCGCAAAAGTCCCCACGATGTCGTTGCGGTCCTTGCCGTAAACGCTGATCACAAAAGGCTGTGAGGCAGGGGCCTCGTGCTCGGGGTTTTCCATGTCGCGCGTGATGATGGAAAGCTTCATCTTCTTCTTTGCGGTCTCTTTTTCGAGGGCCTCTTGCAGAGCATTGTTGGAAAGGTCCGCGGGTTTGTCCACGACGTAGATGCCGGCAAACTGATTGTGCAGCGCCGTCTGCGTCATGTGTTCAATGTTGCAGTTAAGCCGCGTCATCACTGATGAAACGCAGGCCACAACCCCGGGCTGATCCAGGCCGATGACGGCAACGATCACGTTGTTTGTCTGCATGTGTAATGCCTCCGAAGACAGGTTTCCGCAGGAAATACGGAAATTTTGAGAATGTATCTCTCCATCATAGCCCAAGCCCGCTGACGCGCCCTCTGTTAAGCGCCTTAGAGCCGGAAAATATTTCGGATGCTTCAGGCTGCCATGCGGGAAAAGACGGCCAGGGCACTCTCCCGGGCAAGACGGGCCAGATTTTCCGGGCTCACGCCGCGGATACGGGCGGCTTCTTCACAGTAAAGGGCAATGTCGGCGGGATGCGTGCGGCTGTCCGCGTCGGCGCGGCGCCCGGGCGAGGGCATGTCGGGTGCGTCGGTTTCGAGCACAAAGTCCGTGTCGCCGATTTCAGCAAAAATGCGGCGGATGCGCTTGGAACCGGTGTACATGAGTGCGCCGCCGAAACCGAGCTTAAAGCCGAGATCAATGAGGCGCTTAGCCTGCTCAGATGACCCGTTAAACGCGTGAATGACGCCGCGTCTGACACCGCTTTTGCGGATTGCGGCGCTCACGGCATCCACGGCGTGGCGGGCATGTATGGAAACAGGCAGATCAAACTCGGCGGCAAGCTTAAGCTGAGCGGCAAAAATGGGGAGCTGCTCAGCCACTGTCGGTGTCTCGATATAGCCGTCCAGTCCGATTTCGCCCACGGCGGCAAGACGGGGGTCGTCCGCGTGCGCACTCAGAAAGTCTTTAAGGGCCGTGAGTGCCGCTTCAGTTTCCTCTTCTTCAGGGAGAAAAAGGGGATGAATTCCCGCGGCGTAGTGCAGGCCGTAGGTGTGCGCGGCGGAGCGCGCCGCCTCAAAGCCCGCAGGAAACCCGGCGCACACAAGAATGTCGGTGACACCGGCGGTGCGGGCTTCATGAACGAGCTCGGCCCGGTCTTTATCAAAGGCCGGACAGTCGAGGTGACTGTGCGTGTCAATAAGGCCTGCGGGCATCGGCGGTCATTCCTCCCGGATCGTGCCGTCTACAAGGCGCAGGACGCGGTCGCAGCGTGCTGCAATCGTGTTGTCGTGCGTGACGATTACGGCCGCAGCCCCGCATTCGCGGGCGCTTTCGGCAAGAATGTCAAAAACGGCGACGGCGGTTTCGGCGTCAAGGTTCCCGGTCGGCTCATCGGCGAGGATGCAGACGGGATCAGCAGCCAGGGCGCGGGCCACCGCCGTTCGCTGACGCTCGCCCCCCGAGAGTTCCGACGGAAGGTGCTCGAGCCTTTCGCCCAAGCCCACTTTTTCCAAAAGTGCTTTGGCCTTGGCAAACGCCTTTTCCCGCGGCACGCGGGCAATCAGAAGCGGCATCGCCGCATTTTCCAGGGCCGTAAATTCCGGCAGCAGATGGTGAAACTGATAGATAAAGCCGAGCTTTCGGTTTCTGAGGGCGTCAAGCGCAGCGCCGTTTAGTCCGGCTAGTTCCTCGCCGTCTAAGCGGATGGAGCCCGCGTCAAACCCGTCAAGGCCGCCCGCAGCATGAAGCAGCGTACTTTTCCCGGAACCCGAGGCTCCGATTACCGCGATGGTTTCGCCGCGCTCCACGGAAAAGGTGACGTCTTTGAGAACCGGCACCACGCGGCCGTTTTCGGCGTAGCTTTTACGGACATGATCTAAAACCAGGACGGGACTATTCATAGCGCAGGGCCTCGGCCGGATGGGTGCGTGACGCGCGCCACGAGGGGTAAAGCGTCGCCGCAAGACTCAGAATAAAGCTCAGCACGGCAATGGGCACGATGTCTGAGGCTCTCGGATCAGAGGGCATCTGACTGATGAAGTAGATTTCCTTGGGCAGAAACTGCGTGCCCAAAAGCGATTCAATCGCCGGAACGATCACATCAAGGTTCATGGCTATCGCGAGGCCGGAAGCCACGCCCGCAGCGACACCCACGGCCGCAACCATGGCACCCTCGATGATGAAGATCATCATGATCGAGCGCTTTGAGGCGCCGAGCGTGCGCAGCACCGCAATGTCGGTCTGCTTTTCCGTCACGGTCATCACAAGGGCGGAGACAAGACCGAAAGCGCCCACAAGCACAATAAGGAAAAGAATCACGGCCATCATGCGCTTTTCAACCTGCACGGCGGCAAACCAGGTGCGGTTTTGCTGCGTCCAGTCTGTGGCGTACTGGCCGCGGGGGAGTTTGGCCGACACAGCGCGGGCAATTGCCGGGGCATTCTGCATGTCGTCCGTGCGGATGCGAAGGCCTGCAGGGCCCCCGGTACGGTACAAAACGGCGGCGTCATCGATATGCATGAGGCTCATCGTGCTGTCGTACTCATAGTGCCCGGAGGAAAAAAGGGCACTGACCTTCATCTGCTTCATGCGCGGCACAAAGCCCGCAGGCGAAACATTGCCCTTGGGGACGATGAGCGTGACGGTATCTCCGACCGTCACGCCGAGAAGACGCGCGAGGTCTTTGCCGAGAACGATGTTAAAGCTGCCTTTGGTAAGCGTGGCAAGCCCTTCTTTTCCGACGGTCTGCGCGAGTTCACTCACCTTGGGTTCTTCCGCGGGATCAATGCCGCGCACAAGTGACGCTCTGACCGTGCGGCCGCCTGAGAAAAGCCCCTGGCCGGAAACAAAGGGTGCGGCGGCGGCAACCCCGTCAACTTCGGTAAGTTCCGCCGCTTCCGCCTTCCAGTCGGGCAGGGCCCCGGTGAGGCTAACCACCTCCACGTGCGAGAGCACCGAGAGCATGCGGTCACGGACTTCCTTCTGAAAGCCGTTCATGACGGAAAGCACAATGATGAGTGCCATCACGCCCACGGCGATGGAAGCGGTCGACATCCCGGAGATAAAACTCATAAAGCCGTCTTTGCGGCGCCCTCTGCGGCCCGCGCGCATGTAGCGCAGGCCGATCATGAGCTCAAACGGCAGGCTCATTATTTATGTCCCTCTTCGATGGCCACATGCACGGGCACGGCCTTTAAGGCGTCAACCAAAACGCGCCCTGCTATTTTCACAAGAAAACCGCGCCGACCGCCGTTGATGTAAATCTCGGGCATGTCAACGATGGTGGATTCCACATACACGGGCATCACCTTGCGCGTACCGAAGGGACTCGTGCCTCCGACCATATAGCCGGAATTGCGCTGCGCCTGCTCGGGTTTGCAGGGCGCAATGCTTTTGCGGCCCGTCTGACGCGCGAGGTTTTTGGTGGAGACTTCACAGTCACCGTGCATCAGAATCACGAGGGGCTTGGCGTGCTCATCCTCCATGATGAGGGTTTTCACAACCTGGTGGTGGTCAACGCCCAGCTGGCGGCTGGCTTCCGCGGTGCCGCCGTGCTCCACATAGTTGTAGCTCATTTCAACAAAATCCACATTGTGTTTTTTGAGCCACTCGGTGGCGGGCGATGCGCTTTCGTGTTTGGATTTACTCATGATCAGTGTGCTGCGGCAGTGTTCTCTCCTGCCGCAGAAAAACGGTTTTCCGCGATTATGCCGCGAAGGCGAGTTCGTGCAGTCTGAGCCAGGCGGCGATTTGTGAGAATTCTTGTTGTCCGAGCCAGGTTTTGGGGGCAAAAGTTGCGGGGTCGGTCACATCAAACCGTTTGATGTCGCCGGCAGCGGCCGCACGGTGGCAGGGAATCAAAAGCGGAAAGGGGTTTGAGGCCAATATCCGGCTCACCGCGGCCACGGCGCCCGGTCTGCCGCATTTGGCGGCAATTTCGGCATAGGAAAGAACGGTGCCCGGGGCGGTTTCACACAGCGTACGCAGCACCGAGCGGGAAAATTCGGGGAGGTTTGTGAGTCTGGGGAGCTCAAAAAGCCGGGCGACATCGTGCGCCGCGGCCGGTGCGGGTGCCGTGAGATAGCCCTCCAGCACGGCAAAAGCCCGGGCGATGACCTCGGGCGCTGCGTCCGGTGTTTCGCAGGGCGTGAAGTCAGGCTCAATCTGCCAGAGCGTGCCGAAGCATTCGGTGAGGATAAGGCTGCCCCAGGGGGCGGGCATGCGCCAGAGACTCCTTTCCGGGTCTTCGCCGTAAAGCGCAGTAAAAGACATGTGTGTTCCTTAATCCTTAGTTCCCGCCCAAAAGTTGTTACTACACATTTGGGCGGTTTTTAATTGGGCATTCCTTTGCAGGCTTGATCCCGAGAAGCTTGTAGATGTCGTTGTGTTCTTTGACCATCTCGGCTGGAATGACAGTCTGATCAAAGACTTTGGCCTTCTGAGTTCGCATGCGCGCGAGAATGCGGTCGAGGGTGAATGTTGACTGCCTGATCTTGTTCTGCAGCATTTGCAAGACGACTGTTGCGATAAATGTGGGTGTGTGTAGATTTTTGTGTCTAGCGCGGGTTTACGGTTGAACTTGTTGGCTCGCTAACAGGGGTATTTAACCCCAGGTACTTCGGGGCTGTCAAGCTCCATTTTTTCTATCAGAGGTAATGCGATGATTCAGGGTACGACGGCGGCTATGCAGCGGCGCGCCGCTACCGGAACAATCGCAGTTTCGTCTCATTAAGTTGTAAATGCGCTGAAGTGCCAAGTAAATTAGCTTCTTGGCGGATTCTTCATGCGCAAACATGGTTCGAGTTTTGATTACCTTCCGAACGCCACGGTTGAGAGCCTCAATACTGTTGGTCGTATACAACAACTTC
>PPYF01129304.1_pt1 | contig 67061 bp, 56 predicted proteins | sample 1559871 | NCBI WGS metagenome assembly PPYF01 (sample SAMN08240021, study PRJNA423297) | Human gut metagenome, whole genome shotgun sequencing project. | reverse complement strand
CCCTTTAACGGGCATTTTGGGCGCCAGCTCGGCAATTTTGGAAAATGAAGATAAAATCCTTCCGGATGCTCGCCGTCAACTGCTGGAGGACATTCATGAGGACGCGGGATGGCTGCTCCGTATGGTGGAGAATGTGTTATCCGTAACCAAGATTGGAAACGGGACCCCTTATCTTAAAAAAGTACCGGAACCAATGGAAGAAGTGATTGCCCAGGCGGCAAAACGGATCCGCAAAAAATACCCGGATGTGATGCTGCGGATCAAGGTACCGGAAGAACTGCTGATGGTTCCGATGGACGGCACCCTGATCGAGCAGGTCCTGCTGAATTTATTGGAGAACGCGGTGCAGCATGGCGGAAAAACACCGGTGGATGTAACCCTTTCTTCCCAAGGCGACCATATTTTGCTGCAGGTAAGGGACTATGGGAAGGGTATTCCGGAACAGGATAGAGATCTCTTATTTGACGGATTTTCCCATCGGACAGGAGAAAGCAAGGATGGAACAAGGGGATTGGGAATCGGTCTGACGATTTGCCGTTCGATTATTTTAGCCCATGGGGGTACTATCCATGGAAACAATGCGCCTGACGGCGGCGCACTGTTTGCTTTTACGCTGCCACAGTGGAATCAACCTATACAAGAGAAGGAGGACGGATGACATGCCAATCGGCGGCAAGGTTTTGATCGTGGAAGATGAGGAAGCCATTGTTCATGTCCTGACATCCATTTTGACGGCCAACGATTATACGACGTTGGTTGCCAAAACGGGACAGGAGGCACTTTCCCTGGCCAGTTCCCACCAGCCGGATGTTATTCTACTGGATCTGGGATTGCCGGATCTGGATGGCCTGGATGTCCTGCGGCGTCTGCGAGAGTGGTATCAACGGCCCGTTCTCGTGGTGTCTGCCAGGGATCAGGAGCGGGAGAAGGTGGAGGCTTTGGATGACGGCGCCAATGATTACATTACCAAACCGTTCGGTTCCTCTGAATTGCTGGCCAGAATCCGGGCTGCCCTTCGGGATAGCAGCAAGCGGCTTTTGGGAGATTCTTCGGCGGTATTTGCCATAGGGGATTTGGAAATCGACTTTGAGAAGCATCAGGTATCCATAAAAGGGGAGACCATACATTTGACCCAGATTGAATTTCGGATTGTGGAGCTGCTGGCGAGAAAACCTGGCTGCGTTTTAACCTATGATGAGATGATGAAATTTGTTTGGGGCCCGTATATTCCGGATAACAATCAGATCTTACGGGTGAATATGGCCAACATCAGGCGCAAGCTGGAGGAGAATCCGGCGGAACCGCAATATATTCTAACGGAAATGGGATTGGGCTACCGGATGGCGGACGGCGAAAGTGTATAGTACAGCCGGAAGATCATAAAAAAGGAGTTTGAACACATGCGTGCAGCAGACGTACTAATGTTGTTGGGGGGACTTGCTCTGTTTCTGTATGGTATGCAGATGATGAGCGCCGGATTGGAAGCGGCGGCAGGAAACAAAATGAAACGCATTTTGGAACGACTGACCGCCAACCGCTTTCTGGGGGTGGCGGTGGGCGCCGGAATTACCGCGGTAATCCAGTCTTCTTCCGCTACGACCGTAATGGTGGTTGGATTCGTGAATTCCGGATTAATGACCCTTCAGCAGGCGGTTTGGATTATTATGGGAGCAAACATCGGAACCACCATTACCGGTTTGCTGATCGCGCTGGATGTGGGGGCTTTCGCTCCGCTATTCGCTTTTCTGGGCGTGGCCATGATTGTATTCCTAAAGGGGCAGAAGGTACACCATTTGGGCGGAATCGTGGCAGGTCTGGGGGTGCTGTTCATTGGAATGGATATGATGAGCTCCGCTATGATGCCGCTGCGGGAATCCCAGACATTTCTGAATTTGATGACAAGCTTTTCCAACCCGCTGGTTGGAGTCTTGGTGGGCATGATTTTTACCGCCATCATCCAATCCTCTTCTGCCTCGGTTGGCATTCTGCAAACTCTTGCGGAGGGCGGCCTGATCGGCTTGTCCAGTTCTGTTTACGTATTGTTCGGGCAAAACATCGGAACCTGTATTACCGCTGTGCTGGCTTCAATCGGAACCAGCCGGAATGCAAAGCGGACAACGCTCATCCACCTAGCCTTTAATTCAATCGGCACGATTCTGTTTATTCTGATTTGTCTGTTTACGCCATTTGCCAGTTGGATCCAATCGTTTACTCCCGATCATCCGGCCGCGCAGATCGCCAATGTGCATGTGATTTTTAATATCACGACCACGCTTCTCTTGCTGCCGTTTGGTACGGGCCTGGCCAGATTGGCCACCAAGGTTTTACCCGATAAAATGTCGGATAAACGCAGCGAATACCATTTGGAATACTTGGATCTAAGCGTCCTGAAAAAAGAACATCAAATTGGTTCCGTTGCGATCGTACTGACACAGCTGCATAAGGAAGTTGAGCGAATGATCGTTATTGCCCGGGATAATGTGGAAATGGGATTCCAGGCTATTGCAGGAGCTCCGCCGGGACTGGAACAGAAGATCGCGAAAAATGAAGACTATCTGGACTATCTGAACAAAGAAATTTCTTCTGCGATTTCTCATGTCATCGCGATGGAAATGCCGATTCAGGATTCGGAAGCCATCAACGCCTACTTTAAAATTGTGGGAAACGTAGAGCGAATCGGGGATCACTCCCTGAATTTATCGGAGTATGCCGCCCTGCTGGAGTCCAAACAGTTGACCTTATCCCAGCAGGCCATGGAGGAAGTCCGGGAAATGAAGGAAATTAGTGTGGAAGCCATGGATTGCCTTTGCGCCGCTGACCGTTCCAATGCGCTGACGCTGCTGGAGGTTCTTTCTAAGACGGAACAGAAAATGGACGATATGACTCTGCAATTCCGGCAGAATCAGATTCAGAGAATGAAAAATGAAGAGTGTTCCGGCGAGGCTTGTGTCATTTACTCGGAAATGCTGGTGGACTTTGAGCGGATCGGAGATCATTTGCTCAATATCGCTCAGGCGTACGCCAAATCCAATTTGATTTTTCCACAGGAGTCCGAAAGGGATATGCTGCCATGAAATTTGGTGTGAAGCGATCTCCCGTGTGCACAATCCTTTTTGCAATGGAGAGAGGCCAGAAAACCATCACGGATATGACGCTGGAGTATATTTTTACAAAAGAAGTGATCGCGGTGGTGATTGAAAAAAGAAACCATTCAGCGGTTGGAAGCATATCTGTCTCCCAAGCGGTAAAAATGAGGTGGGATGACGACACAATTGTTGAGGAGATTTTAGAATGAAAGATTCCATTTTTGTTTTATTAAAGGGACTGTTTGTAGGGGGCTCGATGTTGGTTCCGGGCGTGAGCGGCGGTTCCATGGCGATGATTCTCGGCATATATGACAAGCTTGTTGCCGCCGTGAGTACTTTTTTTCAGAGTGTGAAGAAAAACCTTCTTTTTTTGGGGCTGTTTTGTATAGGAGGCGGGTTGGGCATGGTCTTGTTTGCCAAACCGCTGCTCCGGCTGATAGAACGTTTTCCTATGCCGACGCTGTACTTTTTTCTGGGCGCGGTGGCGGGGAGCATCCCTATGATCCTGAAAAAGGCGGAAGTGAGACAGGTAAAACCCCTTTTGTTTGTGTACCCTTTGATTGGGTTGGCGTGTATTTTTTTGCTGGAATTGCTGCCTGTGAATTTGTTTCAGGTAGAAGACGGCTCGGGTGCCGCTGCGTATCTGTTGCTGGGCGCCGCCGGATTTTTGACGGCGATTGCTTTGGTCTTACCGGGAATCAGCGTTTCCTATATGCTGTTGGTCCTTGGCATGTACGATCAAACCATGAAAGCGATCAGTTCTTTGTATTTCCCTTATTTGATTCCGCTTGGGGTGGGTCTGCTGGCCGGAACGCTGTTGACTACAAAATTGCTGGATAAGGCGATGACGAAGCACCCGCAGCCCACCTACTTGATTATTTTCGGTTTCTTGCTTGCCTCCATTGCGGACGTGTTTCCCGGCGTGCCATCGGGATGGAATTGGCTGTTTTGTCTCATCGCGTTTGCTGCCGGCATGACGGGCATCTGGTTTTTATCCAGAAAAGCATAAAGATTGTGTTAATTGGTAGCGAAAGACGAAAAGGCGTGCTATACTAACCTTAATCAATTTGGTTTGGCGGCAAAAGGACGAATCGGGAATCCGAGTGTCAATACAAAGAACCGGGTAAGGAGAAGAACGTGATTTATGAAATTGTTAACTAAGATGGAACGGAAAATGAAGGGATTCTGTATCCCGAATTTAATGTATTATCTGGCTGGCGGAATGCTGGTGGTCTTTTTGCTGGATTTGTTTCTGCCCCAGCTCGGTGTGTATTCTTACCTGGATTTGGATCGGGCCCTGGTGGCTCAGGGCCAGGTGTGGAGACTGGTCAGCTTTTTGTTTCTTCCCCCGAATACCAGTGTTGTTTTCATCCTGTTCAGTTTGTATTTTTATGTTTTGATCGGACGGGGAATGGAGAGCCAATGGGGGGCGTTCCGGTTCAATGTTTTTTATTTCGTGGGTGTCATTGCGACAATCATCGCCGCGATGATTACCGGGTATGGTACCAACGTGTTTTTGAATTTTTCTCTTTTTCTTGCTTTTGCGGCAATCTATCCGGATTATCAGCTGCTCGTATTTTTTATTCTGCCGGTAAAGGTAAAATATTTGGCTCTGCTGGATGTTATCCTGTATGTGTGGCAGTTTGTCGTAAGCGGATGGGCCTTCCGGGTAGCAATCCTGGCCGCGCTGCTTAATTTTGTCCTGTTTTTTGGCAAGGATTTTTACAACACCATCAAAATGCAGGCCGGCTTTCAGAAGACACGCCGGAACTTCCGGAAAAACATGCGCAGATAGAAAAATCGGTACTTTTTCTACTGGTTTATCCTACTTCTTGTATTGACAGAAAGACATCCATCGGGTATGATGAGCGCCAGAATGCGGGAAGGTTTGAGATTCCCAAAATACGAAAGTGGGTGCATAGTTGTGGATGCTATTTATTCCTCTCAATTTATTACAGCGGGGGAACGGTTGGGGGAGATTTGCCCTCTGTTTCGGCGTTGTTTTTCGGTGAGCAAGCCGGTGAAGCGGGCATTGCTTCAGGTCTCGGCGCTGGGGCTGTATGAAGCGAACCTGAATGGAAAGCGAGTCGGAGATTGGCTTTTCACCCCGGGCTGGACTTCTTATCGGCACAGACTGCAATACCAAACCTATGACGTGACGCAGGACCTGCTGCCGGACAACACGCTGCTGTTTCTGGTGGGCAAGGGTTGGTGCGTGGGGAATGTCTGCGGGGCGGATTCCGTAAAAATCTGGTCGGATCAGACTGCTGTCATTGCTGCGCTCACGATCGCGTATCAGGATGGTTCCCAGGAAGTTATTTTGACCGGACCGGATTGGATGGCCGCCGGAAGCAACGTCCTGATGAGTGAAATTTACCACGGGGAGTGGTATGATGAAAGAGTGGTGCCGTCCGATTGGGCGCCTGTGGAACTTCTGGATTGGAACCTTTCTACCTTGATTCCGCAGGAAGGACCGCCGGTAAAGGCGCAGGAAGAATTGCCGGTCAAACAGCAGTTTATAACGCCCAAAGGGGAAGTGATATTGGATTTCGGTCAGAATATCACCGGGTATGTGCAGGTGGAAATAGCGAGGCCGGCTGGGGAGATTCTGGAATTGGATCATGGCGAGGTACTGGACCGGGACGGTAATTTTTACAGAGACAATTTGAAAAGTGCGAAACAAAAGATTACTTATGTATGCGACGGCGAACGGCATGTTTATCACCCTCATTTTACCTATCAGGGATTCCGCTATGTGCGGGTGAACAGATATCCCGGAACGGTACGGCAGGAGGCGTTTCGTGCGATTGCGGTGCATTCTGAAATGGATCGAACCGGCTGGTTTGACTGTTCCGATCCGCTCGTGAACCGGCTGTATCAGAATGTAATATGGGGACAAAAGGGTAATTTTTTAGAGGTTCCTACGGATTGTCCGCAGCGAGATGAGCGAATGGGCTGGACCGGGGATGCCCAGGTATTTGTAAAAACGGCTGCCTATAACTATGACGTGGAACGTTTCTTTCAAAAATGGCTGAGGGACCTGCAGGCAGATCAGAATCCGGACGGTGCGGTGCCCCATGTGGTTCCCAACGGGGTTGGTCCCATTCACGCCGGTGCTGCCGGTTGGGCGGATGCGGCGGTGATTTGCAATTGGCAGTTGTACCTGACATACGGGGACCGGGATTTCCTGGCGGAACAATTTGATTGTATGCGGAAATGGGTGGAATACATGCGGGCCCAGGGGGAAAGTGAGTTTGTGTGGACTACCGGCTTCCAATTTGGCGATTGGCTGGCGCTGGACCAGGAAGGCGATGCTTACAGCGGATATGACGGCGCGACGGACAAAGGCTTAATTGCTACGGCGTTTTACGCTTATTCTACCAATCTTCTGATACAGGCGGGGCATGCATTGGGAAAAGACATGGGGGAATATGAATGGCTTTACCCTAATATTGTCCGGGCGTTTCAGGAAAAATACATTCGGGATGGCAGACCGATTTGTGATACCCAGACGGCTTATGTGCTGGCGCTGCATTTTGATTTGGTAGAAGACAAAGCCCAATTTGCGCGGTCTTTGGCGGACAAAATCCGTTCGAACGGAAACAAATTGAATACGGGATTCCTGGGTACGGCTTATTTATTGGATGTCCTGTCGGACAATGGGTATGCGGAGCTTGCCTACACCCTTTTGCTGCAGGAGGAATTTCCTTCCTGGCTGTATGCGGTGAAAAAGGGAGCTACCACGATCTGGGAACATTGGGATGGCATCCGGCCGGATGGCACCATGTGGGATCCGGCCATGAATTCTTTCAACCATTACGCTTATGGGGCGGTGGCTGGCTGGATGTATGGAAACATGGCTGGAATTCGGCCTTGTGAGGAGGCGCCGGCTTATCGGCGTATTCTATTGGAACCGCAGACGGACCGGCGCATTTCTTATGTGAAAGCTTCCGTTTTGACTCGTCAGGGGCTGGTGCGTTCGGAATGGTCCAATTTGGAAGACGGAAAGGTGGAGTACCGATTTGTCATACCGGAGAAGGCTGACGCGATCATACGGCTGCCGGGAGAGACCCATCGTGTCTCCGGTGGAGAATATTGCTATATTATAACAGAAAAAGGAGAATGATTGGATGGATTCGATTTGTTCTGCAAATTTTATTTCAGCAGGCGACCGGTTTGGCGAGGTTTGCCCGGTATTTCAGAAGACGTTTTTCATACAGAAACCGGTGGTTCGGGCGGTGCTTCAGATTTCTGCATTGGGCCTATATGAGGCGGTATGGAATGGCAGTCGGGTTGGTAATTGGCTGTTTACGCCTGGCTGGACGTCTTATCGGCATAGGCTGCAATATCAGACCTATGATGTGACGGAACTGGTACAGGAAGAGAACGTACTACAGGTGATGGTCGGAAAAGGCTGGTGTGTGGGGAATATTTGCGGGCCGGAACAAAAGCAGATCTGGTCTGATGTGACGGCGGCGATTCTCGCACTGGATATCTGGTATGAGGATGGCTCCAGTCAGCGGATTGTAACGGATCAAGATTGGCTGGTTGCTCCGGGGCCCGTTAGAATGAGTGAGATTTATGCGGGAGAAACATGTGATACCAGATGCGAACCGGAGGATTGGAGTCCGGTGATTCTTCTTGACTGGGACAGAAACACCTTGGTGCCTCAGGATGGCCTGCCGGTAAAGACACAGGAAGTTCTGCCGGTTGTTCAAATGCTCACAACACCAAAAGGAGAGCAGGTACTGGATTTCGGGCAAAATTTAACCGGATTTGTCCGTTTTCGAGTGGAGGGCAAAATGGGTGATGTCTTGGAAATCGATCATGCCGAGGTGCTGGACCGGGATGGGAATTTTTATACCGACAACCTGCGCAGCGCCAAACAGAGGATTACCTTTGTTTGCGATGGTACTTCTCATACTTATCAGCCGCATTTTACCTTCCAGGGATTCCGGTATATCCGGATCAACCAATCTCCTCAACCGATTCATCCGGCGGATTTTGAGGCGGTGGTGGTCCATTCCGACATGCGGCGTACCGGGTATTTTACCTGTTCGGATCCCCTGGTTAACAAATTGTATGAAAATGTGATTTGGGGTCAGAAAGGAAACTTTTTGGATGTTCCGACTGACTGCCCTCAGCGGGATGAGAGGCTGGGATGGACGGGAGACGCCCAGGTTTTTGTGAATACCGCGGCCTATAATTTTGATGTGGAGCAGTTTTTCCGGAAATGGCTCCGGGATCTGCGGGCGGACCAATGGGAAAACGGCGGTGTTCCTCATGTGATTCCTCAGGTTCTGGGGCCGCAGGATGGCGCGTCGGCCGCATGGGCGGATGCGGCGGTGGTTTGCCCTTGGCAGATTTATTTGGCCTATGGGGCAAAGGATATTTTGGAAGAACAATACCCCAGTATGGTAAAATGGGTGGAATACATACGGGCGCAAGGAGAAAACGAGTTCCTATGGCAGACGGGCAATCATTTTGGCGATTGGCTGGCGCTGGATCAGGAGGGAGAGCAGTACAGCGGATATGTGGGGGCAACGGATATTGGGCTGATTGCCACGGCGTTTTATGCTTATTCGACTCAATTATTGGTGAAGGCCGGACGGGTATTGGGCCGGGATATGTCGGAATATGAACAGCTGCATCGGAATATTGTTCAAGCCTTCCAAACCACGTACATTCGGGACGGCAAGCCGATTAGTGACACCCAGACGGCTTATGTGCTGGCCCTCCATTTTGATTTGGTGGAAGATAAGACGTTTTATGCGGCATGCTTGGCAGAGAAAATCCGGAACAACGGGAATCGTTTGAATACGGGTTTTGTGGGAACCGCTTATTTGATGGAGACGCTGTCTGAAAACGGCTATCATGAGCTTGCCTATACGCTATTATTGCAGGAGGAGTTTCCCTCTTGGCTGTATTCGGTAAAAAGAGGCGCTACCACGATCTGGGAGCATTGGGATGGCATCCGGCCGGATGGTACCATGTGGGATACCGCTATGAATTCGTTCAATCATTATGCTTATGGGGCGGTGGCCAGTTGGATGTATGGGAGAATGGCAGGGATTCGTCCGTTTGAAGAGGCGCCCGGGTACCGGCACATTCTGCTTGAGCCAATACCGGACAAACGGATTCCTTTTGTTCAGGCCAAGCTGGAGACCAGAAATGGGCTGGTGATTTCCCAATGGGAATATCAGCCGGATGGGAAGATACAGTATTTCTTCCGGATACCGGAGCGGTCTACCGCTACAATTCGGCTGAATGGAGAGACATATGAGGTGAATGGCGGGGAATACCGATATTTGGTGGATTGATTCTGCTCCGCTGTGATTTGATATAGGACGGATGTTCAAAGGGTATTGAAAAATGGCGGCTTTTTAAGCATGCATTTTGTTTTCTACGAGGTGATGAGAAATGGAGAACATTAAGTTGGGCGGTTGTTTGGAAGGTTCCCGGTTGTCGCTTGGATGCTGGCGCGTGGAGGGGATGGGGGAACGGGATATGGAACGTCTTGTTCAAACGGCATGGGAGGAAGGCATTACTTTTTATGATACGGCTGATATTTATGGCGGCGGTCAATCTGAAGTGTTGTTGGGGGCGGCCATCCGGAGCTTGGGCATCCGGGATCAGGTTTTGATTCAAACGAAATGCGGAATCCGTTCCGGTATGTATGATTTCTCAAAACAGCACATTTTGCATCAAATAGAGAATAGTTTAACTCGACTTGGCATGGATTATGTGGATGTTTTGTTATTGCACCGGCCGGATGCCTTGGCTGAGCCGGAGGAAGTGGCGGAAGTATTTGACCTTCTGAACAGGCAGGGTAAAGTTCGCTATTTTGGAGTCAGCAATCATAACAGCCATCAGATCGCATTGTTGCAGAAATATTTGGGGCAGAAATTGATTGTTGACCAGCTCCAATTCAGTCTGACCAATACCGGTATGATTGATGCGGGCCTGCATGTAAACATGGGCTGGGATGCCGCATTGGACCGGGACGGCGGTACATTGGATTATTGCAGATTGCATGATATCACAGTACAGGTTTTCTCCCCATTACAATACGGAGTGTTTGAGGGTACTTTTTTAGATAATGATGAGAAGTATCCGGAATTAAACAAATTATTGGATCATATGGCGGAAGAAAAAGGGGTGAAAAAATCGGCTGTCTCAATATCCTGGATTTTGCGCCACCCAGCGAACATGCAGGTGATTATTGGTACCACAAAACCGGATCGTATTCGCGAAATAAGCAAATCAAAAGATATTAGGTTAAGTAGGGAGGAGTGGTACGCATTGTACCGGTCAGCCGGCAATCGGCTCCCCTGAATGCTTGATTGCTGCAAACGCCAAATGCATTTTTGCAGGGAGGAAATTCATTTTGTGTATTCGCCCTGCAGAGTGGATTTCAATAGCCATTGCTCATAATAGGGTGCGGACTTGTTTTCCGCGCCCTTGGCAAAATGCTTCGTTGGAACGGAGGGACGTGTTCCGCGCACTTTGAAGATTTTGTCCTAACCAATTTGATTCGTGGGAGGTCGTCATATGGCGGGGTTGATTTTTCTGGGAATAGTATATATTTCTCTGCATTTCTATGCAGCTTGGAGAATAATTGGCTGGATTCATGTGTTTTTTCCAACATTCAAGTGGTATTTTTTCGGATTGCCCTATTGTTTGCTTAGCGCCTCCTTTTTGATGGGGTTTGTTCTGCCGTCCACCAATTTAGCTTGCCGTATCATCAAGCAAATTGGGTTTTATCGGATAGGCTTCTTTTTGTATTTTTTGTTGTTTTTATTCTTGTTTGAATTGATAAGACTGTTATTATCTCTGGTAAAAAAGAGCAGATCATTTTTTAAACGAAAAAAAACAGTATTGGCGGCAGGTATTTTGTTGTTTTCTCTGACATCTAGTATATTTGCTTATGGAGTGGTGCATACCAGACAAATTATCCCGAAGTCTTATCCGGTTGTTATCCATGAAACCAGTCCGATAACCAGCTTAAATGTGGTGTTACTATCCGATTTGCATTTGGGCTTAACCAATAAAACAAAACAGGTGGAGAATATTGTTCGGACCATTCAGTCGCTCCACCCGGATCTGGTTTGTTTGGCGGGGGATATCATCGATAATGACATTTCCGCGGTAGAGGAGAAGGAAGAAATCATCAGATTATTCCGCAGTATCTCTGCTGAATACGGTGTATATGCCTGCCTGGGAAATCATGATGTGGACAGCATGCGTATCCAAACGGGTTCGGGGCACGAACAGATTGATGCGTTTCTAGCAGAATGCGGGATTACACTTTTGCAGGATGAGGCTGTTTTCATAGCGGATTCTTTTTATTTGGTTGGCCGGAAGGACGCTAGCCCGATATTGCAACAAAATCACTCCAGAATGACTATCGATTCCTTGCTTGCCGATTTGGATCCTTCCAAGCCGATTATTATGTTGGATCATCAGCCGAGAGAGATTGCCCAGGCGGAAGAGTGCGGTGTGGATTTGCTGCTCTGCGGGCACACGCACCATGGACAGATGTTTCCGGCAAATCTGGTTACAAATGCGTTGTTCCAATTGGGGTATGGCTTTTTAAAAACCGGACAAACCCAGGTTATTGTCACTTCCGGCGCCGGAGTCTGGGGTCCTCCCCTGCGAGTTGGTACGGACTGTGAAGTGGTCCAAATCCTAATTTCCTTTTCTCAAGATCCATCCTGATGGGGCAGAACCGATCCAATGTAATTTTTTCTTGGCAACATGCTGCTGCACGAAAAACCATGCGACAATCGTTTTTGTTAGTGAGAGGGGGGGAGCAAACCCAATGGGACAGTGGCACACGGACCAGGACTTGCTGCGGCATGCGCTCCAAACCCATACCGATATGCTGCTTCGGATTGCCTACCAATCTTTACGAAATAGGACGGAGGCGGAATCCGGGTAAAGGATAGACGGCATAGTTTGACAACTTGGAAGTTGTAGCGGTATTTGTCGATATGAAAAGATATGTCGCATTATTAAGAGGTATCAATAGAAGTGGAAAAAATAAAGTTATCCATACTTGCATTTCACCTGCTGTTTTATCCAAAACAGCAGGTGAAATATGTTGTTAGCGGAAATGTATTTGGATGTGGCCTTGAAAAGTTTCTTGACAAATCTGGTATGGTTCCGGTAAAGCGGGGCCGCAGCTGTTGGAGCCAACGCCAGACTGGCGCAGGTCGAGGCAAAGCACCACCGATCCGCTTTTTTCTAACTCGTAGTTATGGGCTTTGGCGGCAAGCTCTTCCTGCGTATAATAAGAGGCATTGAAACAAAACTCTTTTCCCGTGATAATAAGCTTGCTTTGTTTTCCGCTCAATTCCAATTCCGTGCAGCCCCAGTGGCTTCCATTTTCCTGGGGCCGGATGTAGTCCTCCTGTAAATCTTCCAATTTGGCGGAAAAGGAGCCATACCAGCTTGCCTGATGTTTGTCCGGATAGGATTCCCAGGGTCCCATGCCGGTATAACGAATGTCAAACTGTTCTTCCGGTAAAAAGAGCCGGATGCCAAAGCGGGGCAAATAGGGAACGCTAGGATTTTTTTGTACCCGAAACGCAGCGGACAACGTTCCTTCCGAATAAACGGTCCAGGTAACATATGCTTTTGCGATCCATTGTATGGAAGGGGAAAGGATGGCCAGCTCTGTTACCAGTTTTAGGCACGATTCCTCCTGTAGAACGGTAGTCCGGTAGCTTCTGCTGCTTGCGATTTGGTATCCGCAGCGGTGCCAGTGATGGCGGATGTGCATGTCATTGTCGGTAGGCGCCCGATAAATATTGTATTCCATTGGTTTTTGGAGCAGCTCGCGCCCCTGTAAGATGATTTGATCAAAGATACCACGATCTTTATCATAAACATAAGTGCATTTTTTACAGTGGATCCGGAGGAACCGCTGGCCTTCCTCATACGAAATAAGATCATGCGTTTCCTGCGTCATACCGTTTTTCGGATTGGCCGGTTTGTTATCCTGTAAGATAAGCTGCTGAAATCCTTTGAACGTCCCGGCTGTTTCCAACCCTTGCTGTACTGCCAGCCGCATCATAAAACGGATGTGGACACGCCCATCCCGCGGCACTTTAATTGGCAGGGAGAAGGTACGGGATTGATGGGGCGGCAGGTCGTATTCCAAGCGGGGCACTTCCCCTTCTTGCAATAAGTTCCCGTCTTGCGTCAGTTCATAGGTAATCACCAGCCGGTCGGCCAGATTGCAGAAGTCCAACTGATTGGTGACACAGAATTGATTGACTTTTTTCCCTAATTGAAACCGGGCCGGCCGCAGGACATTTTGATATTCCCGCAATCCGGTATGAACCCGCCGATCCGGATATACCAGACCATCCATACAGAAGTTGCCGTCATGAAGCAGTTCACCGGAATCGCCGCCATAACCGTATTTTACCGAACCGTCCGTGCTTCTTCCTGCGACAAAGGCATGATCGCACCATTCCCATACAAACCCGCCGGCAAAACCGGGGTGTTCCAGGATCAGCTGCTGATATTCCTCCAAATCCCCCGGCCCGTTTCCCATGGCGTGAGAATATTCGCACATCACATAAGGCTTTTTCTCTCCTTTTTCTTGAAAATATTGGCGGATGGCATCCGGAGAAGGATACATGTTGCTGTACAAATCCAGGTGATTCAACGCGTATGTTTTGCCGGGAGGGGTGTGAATGGAGCTTTCATAATGGGTCAGTCTATCCGGATCAATCTGCTTTGTCCAGCTCAGTGCCGCTTCAAAGTTGCAGCCATAACCGGACTCGTTTCCCATGGACCAGATCAGGATACAGGGATGGTTCCGGTTCTGCCATACCAACAGTTGGATCCGATCCAATATGGACTTACCGAATTTGGGGTCGTCTGCGATCTTTGGAAAATAGGCATCGTTTCCATACAGACCATCTACTCCGTGGCATTCTACGTCGGCCTCAGCCATGACGTAAAAACCGTATTGGCTGCAAAGTTCAAAGAACCTGGGAGAATTGGGATAATGGCTGGTCCGAATAGCGTTGATGTTGTGCTGCTTCATCAGAACAAGATCCCGCAGCATTTGTTCTTCCGTGACAGCGCTTCCGTTAACCGGATCGCTGTCGTGCCGGTTGACGCCGCGGAATTTGATGGGGCTGCCATTTAAGCAGACCACGCCTTTTTGGATCGTGATTTCTCGGATTCCTATGAATACGGGGATGATTTCCCCGTTTGCGTATAACAGAAGCCGATATAAATTGGGGTCTTCCGCGTTCCATAAGCGAGGATTTGCCAATTGAATCGAGATTGTTTTCCCTTCCGCGGCGCCGGCGGCAGCTTCCTGCCCGGCCGGATCCAACAAACGGTAGGAAACCGGAGGACAGTTCGGGGAAACGTTCAGCAGGACCGAGATCCGGGCGGTTTCATCCTCCAAAGAGGTAGCAACGGTATAATCCTTGATGTGTTCTGCCGGGCGGGACAGCAAATAAACGTCTCGAAAAATGCCGGAGAATCGAAACTTATCCTGATCCTCCAAATAAGTCCCGTCGCACCATTTGAGAACCAAAAACACCAGCTGGTTTTCGCCGGGACGCAGATAAGACGTGATATCGAATTCGCTGCTGGAATGGGACACTTGGCTGTATCCGGCAAAACAGCCATTTACAAATAGGTAGAAACAGGAATCTACTCCTTCGCAGATCAAGTATTGCCGTTCTGCCGTTTCTCCAGTTTCTTGCGGAAGAATGATCACACGCCGATACAGCCCGCAGGGATTTTGGCGTGGAACATAAGGCGGATCATAGGGAATAGGGTAAAAAGCATTGACATATTGCCTCTGATCGTACCCATGGTTTTGCCAATTGGAGGGGACCGGAATTTTTTCCGCCGTTCCCCAGTCTGCGCCAAAGGCGACCAGATCATCGGGAACCTCTTCCGGCTGACCAAAATAACGGAATTGCCATGTCCCGTTTAATAAGGTAAACCGACCGGACGACTCCCGTTTGCCTGAAAAAATTTCCGCTTCCTGAGAATAGGGAATGTAATATGTTCTCGGAGGCTGTGTGCCCACATGAAGCGTGTTCCCGTCTTCATGAAAAGATAGTTTCATTTTATCACCTGTCCTATTTATCCTAGTTGACCCAATCATAGCTTAATACTTCCGTATTATAACTTCTATTGCAGGATGTGTAAATATCAGAATCCTGCCGGAATATCGAAAATCGGAATCAAGCGGATCCTCCGGCTGCCCAATACAAAACGGCGCCGGCGGCTCCCGTGCTCAGGAGAAGGAAAACAGGATTGATTTTTACTTTGCGCAACAGGAAAAAGGAGGTGGCAAATAGCAGGATGGCCAGAGGATCCCAGCCGCGGATTCCTGCCTTAAGCGGGATGCCGTTTCGGAAAGCTTGCAGCAGAATCGTCCAGCCGGAAGCCGCAATCAGTCCCACTATCGCTGGGCGCAGACCGCCCAGGACGCCCTGGATCCAGCGGGCCTGTTTGTACCGGGTATACAGAACAGCAAACAAGGTGACTAAAATGCAAGAGGGAAGAATGCATCCCATTGTGGCGAGAATTGCCCCAATCGGGCCTCCCAATCTGGTCCCCACAAATGTCGCTGCATTCACCGCAATTGGTCCGGGGGTCATTTCCGCAATGGTGACGGTGTCCGCAAATTCCTCCAAACTAAGCCAGTTATGGTGTTCCACAATTTGATGTTGGATCAGAGGCATAGAAGCGTATCCCCCGCCGATACTGAATAGTCCAATTTGAAAGAAGCTCCAAAACAGGTTAAGGTAAGTCATGGTCCCTCCCTTTTTTGCCGGATGCGTATTCCAGGCAGCCGGCCAGGCCGCAAAACAGAATAACCAACATCACATTTAGATGAAACAGCGCTACTGCGGCAAAGGACAGCAGCATAAGACATATGGTCAGAATCCGTTTGCTTTTTCCTATTTGGATCCCCATGCTGATTACCACATCCGCGATGATTGCCGCCACACCGGCTCGCATGCCTCTTAAGATGTACTGGATAAACTGGCTGTCCCGAAATGCCAGATATCCGTAAGACAGGAAGGTTAAGAGAACCAGGGGAGGAAGAATCGTGGCCAGAACCGTCAGCATAGCGCCGGGAAAACCGGCCAGCCGATACCCGATGAGAATGGATGCGTTGACCGCAATCGCCCCGGGAGAGGATTGGGCAATGGCGGTGAAATCCAGCATTTCCTGTTCCTCCAGCCATCCCAGCTGTTCCACAAATTTTTTTCGCATAAGGGACACGATCACAAAACCTCCCCCGAAGGTAAACGCGCTGAGCTGCAAGGTGGAAAAAAATAATTTAGCATAAAAGCGAACGTTTTTTTTCATATGGCCCCCTTTCCGAATAAGAGGATACTACTTGACTGATAATAAGTAAAATATTATATTTATATATATATTATAATAATAACAGTATGGATGGAGAGATATGACAATACGGCATTTGAATATCTTTGTAACGGTCTGTGAGAAAGAGAGCGTTACCGGCGCGGCGGAGGCGCTTTATTTGGCACAACCGGCGGTAAGTTTGGGGATAAAGGAACTGGAGGAGCATTATCGTGTCAAATTATTCGACCGGATTTCCAAACGGCTGTATTTGACGGAAGAGGGCAGAAAACTGCTGGGGTACGCGGCCCCCATTATCTCCCTATATCGTGAGATGGAGCAGAATATGGGCTCGGACGATCCGGCAGGGACTTTGCGGATTGGCTGCAGCGTTACCATCGGCACGTGCTTTTTATCGGAATATTTGACTGCCTTTCAAAAGCGCTATCCGCAGGCTTTGGTACGTGTTTGCATCAACCGCTCCAGCATCATTGAAGAAAAGGTATTGAAGAACGAACTGGATTTTGGATTCATTGAGGGTGCCGTTCATTCCGACTATTTGCGGTCGGAACCATATCAGGAGGACGAACTGGCAGTATTATGCGGCAGAACCCATCCTTTTTACCACAAAGGGAATGTTTTGCTGGAGGAATTGTTGACGCAGCCGCTTCTATTGCGGGAACAGGGGAGCGGGACGAGAGAGGTGTTCGAAAATGCGGTAGCCGGAATGGGAGGAACGATCTCGCCAGCCTGGGAAAGCATGAGCACCGGAGCATTGCTGGAAGGCACAATAGCGGGCATTGGTATATCGGTTCTGCCATATCGGCTGGCGAAATCGGAGCTGGAGGATGGCAGGTTACGTACTGTTTCTGTCCCAGGCCTCAATCTAAAACGAACATTCTTTTTTGTTTATCATAAAAACAAATATTTTTCAAAAATGGCGGAATCTTTTGCTGCTGTTTGCCGGATGACCTAATACGCGGCTGCCGGTATTGAATTATCGTCCCCTATCTTGTATAATAGTACATTATCCCATCATCTTATATCCTGGTAGGGGGTTGTTTTCATGACCAATCAAGACTGTTTGACCGAAGATCGGAAGTTTTTAGAACTGTTGGCTAAGCAATATCCGTCGATTCAATCGGTTTGTACGGAGATCATCAACCTAAATGCGATTTTGAATCTGCCCAAGGGAACGGAGCATTTTATGAGCGACCTGCATGGGGAGGACGAGGCGTTCCATCATATTTTAAACAATTGCTCCGGTGTCATCCGGGAGAAGGTAGATCAGGCGTTCGGCCGGACCATGCCGGAACGGGAGAGGGCCTGGTTTGCCGCGCTGATTTATTATCCTAGTGAGAAAATCGAGGAGATGAAGCATTCCGGGGCGGATATGGCGGATTGGTACAATATCACTCTTTACCGGTTGGTAGAGGTGTCCCGCCAGGTTGGGTCCAAATATACCCGATCCAAAGTGCGGAAGGCGCTGCCTCCGGAGTTCCAATATATTATTGATGAGCTGCTGCACACCAGCGGAGAGGAGCATGATAAACAGTTTTATTATCAGAATATCATCTCTACCATTATTGAAACCCGCAGGGCGGATGAGTTTATTATTGCACTGTGTTCCCTGATTAAGCGGCTTGCTGTGGACAGTCTGCATATTGTGGGGGATGTATACGACCGGGGACCGCGGGCGGATTTGATTCTGGATCTCTTAATGGAGCACCACTGTGTGGACATCCAATGGGGGAATCATGATATTTTGTGGATGGGTGCTGCAGCAGGAAACGCCGCTTGCATTGCTAATGTCCTGAATCTGGCGCTCCAATACAATACTTTGGATATCGTGGAGAATGGGTATGGTATTAGTTTGCGGGATCTGATCAGTTTTGCGCAGGATACTTACAAAGACTGTACCTGGTTCATGCCGCGCAACCCGGATGAGAAGGATTATTTAAAAAGCAGTATGGACACGTTATCCAAGGTACATAAGGCGATTGTCATTATGCAGTTTAAGTTGGAGGGGCAGCTGATTGCAGCCCATCCGGAATATGAGATGGATGATAGGCGTTTACTGGACAAAATCGACTATGAGGCCCATGAAATAGAGCTATATGGAAAAACGTATCCTTTGAATGACTGTCATTTCCCCACAATTGATCCGAAGGATCCCTATGCGCTTTCCTTACCGGAGCAGAAGCTGATTGATACGCTAAGACAGGCGTTCCGAAAAAGTCCCAGACTGCAGAAACACATCAGCTTTTTATACAGTAACGGCAGTATTTATAAAAAGCAGAACCACAACTTGCTGTTTCACGGTTGTCTTCCGATGCTGGAGGATGGTTCTTATTATACGTTCCGAACGAAGGAAGGGGAGTTCAGCGGCAAATCCTACCTGGATTATTGTGATGCGGCGGCGAGAAAGGCGTATTACTCGAATGGGGGGACGGTTGCCCGTCAGTATTTTGTGGACTTTATGTGGTATTTGTGGTGCGGCCGGTATAGTCCCTTATTTGGAAGAGATAAAATTACGACCTTTGAACGGTACTTTGTATCGGACCGGGAAACCTGGAAGGAAGCCAAGAACCCTTATTATCCATTCAGCACCAAACGAGCCACGTGCGAACGCATTTTACAGGAATTCGGCTTGGACCCGGAGGTTTCCCATATTATCAATGGTCACGTTCCCGTAAAAACGAAAAACGGAGAGAGCCCAATTAAGGCGGACGGAAAACTGCTGGTGATTGACGGCGGATTTTGCCGGGCCTATCATGATACTACCGGAATCGCCGGTTACACACTGATTTATAATTCCAGAGGCATGCGGCTGGTTTCTCACGGGTCTTTTGAGGGGATCCAGGCCGTCATTCAGGAGAACAAGGATATTTTATCCACCTCCAACGTGTTTGAACGAGCGCAGGAAAGATGTTTGGTACGGGATACCGATGTGGGCGCCGGCATTCAGGAACGGATTGGAGAATTGAAACAGTTATTGGCCGCCTACCGGCTGGGAATCATCAGTCCCCAATAACGAAAGCACTTTTTACCGGTTTGCTTTGGGAGGGTTCGCCATGTCTTTTTTTATATGAGGCGCCCTCAAATTGGAATTTGATTTTTTGTCGGCGATACAGTATAAATAATGATGTTAAACGAAGCTGATTCTTGTAAAAAGGAGAACCGATTATGAAAAAATTTGATACGAAAGTGCAGATCTTAAAATATGAGGTGCTCAGAGAGGTCGCCCGATTGAGCTTGTCCGATACCCTGACAGAGCATTTGTATGATATTCCCAAAACAATTGTAAGTGGGAATAAGCCTACTATGAGATGCTGTGTGTATAAAGAGCGTGCGATTGTAGCGGAGCGGGTGAAAATGGCTATGGGAGGGAACCGGGACAATCCCAATGTGATTGAGGTAATCGATATTGCCTGTGACGAATGTCCGATGGGGGGATTTGAGGTTACGGAGGCTTGCCGCGGCTGTATTGCCCATCGGTGTGAAAGCGTTTGCAAACGGGGGGCGATTACCTTTGATCAACACCAGAAGGCGCATATTGACAAGGAGAAGTGCGTGGAGTGCGGGCAGTGTGCCAAGGTTTGCCCTTACAGCGCCATCATTAATCACAAAAGGCCCTGTGAAAATGCCTGCAAGGTGAAGGCCATCAGCATGAATGAGGAGAAAACCGCTTGTATTGATAACAATAAATGCCTTGCCTGCGGTTCCTGTGTATACCAATGCCCTTTTGGCGCGATCATGGATAAGTCGTATTTGCTGGATGTGATTCAATTATTAAAAGAGAAGCAGGAGAATCGTGTCGTAGCTATTGTGGCGCCCTCCATAGCCAGCCAATTCCAATATGCGAAATTGGGACAAGTGATTTGCGGGATCGAAAAGCTTGGGTTTGATGAGGTGGTTGAAGTTGCACTAGGGGCGGATATGGTGGCTTATGAAGAGGCGAAAGAACTGGTAGAGAAAGATTGTTTGACCAGTTCCTGCTGTCCCGCCTTTGTAAAATACGTGAAGACACAATTTCCTCAATTATCTGATTTGGTTTCGCATCAGCTCTCCCCGATGGGGAAGATAGCCCAACGGATCAAAGAACAGGACAAAAATGTAAAATGTGTGTTTATTGGACCCTGTACAGCGAAGAAAAAAGAGATACAATTGGAGGGGGTTCGCGAATATGTGGATAGTGTTCTGACTTTTGAGGAATTACAGGCCTTATTTGATGCAAGTGAAATCAATATTACCGATTTGTCCGAAGCGGTATTAAATCAGGCTTCCGGATATGGGAGAAGTTTTGCCTATTCCGGAGGTGTTTCCGAAGCCGTTCGGCAGGCATTGATAGAACAAAACGTGGATCCGAATTTTTTGCAGCCGATTGCCTGTGATGGGATTGAAGCCTGCAGAACCGCTTTGTTAAAAGCGTCCAGACACAATTTAAATGGGAATTTTATTGAGGGGATGGCCTGCATTGGCGGCTGTATTGGAGGGGCCGGCTGTCTAACCCATGGGGAGAAGAATAAGAGTGAGGTAATGGAATACAAAAATGGGAGTGGTAAAGGGAACATTAGCGAGGCAATCGGTATCACATAACGCTTTCTATATTCTATATTTGTTAGCGGGCAGCTTGCCCGCTTTTTGTTTGACGGGAATTGGAGAAATCAAGTAAACCTTTTCTCAGATAATTTCTTCAATTGATGTAAAATTTTATTTTTTAATTGATTCGAATCTTGACAAATAGAGGGAAAATGACATACAATTTGTTCGAGAAATAATTATATGGAGAAACAAGATGATTGGCGGTTTGGCAATTCTTATCTTATCTTTTTTTCTCGGCGTGGCGTTCGGCGCCTTTCGGAGGGTAGCGAACCAGAAATCTGTGCAAGGGGAAATTGTTCGTTTGGATTATACTTATGACTCGGACGAGAAAAGGCCGACTTACCGGGCGGTAGTGGAGTATATCGTGAATGGACAGCAATATCATGTCGCATCTTCTTTTCGTTCTTCTTCTTTCCGGACGGGAAAAAAGAAAACCGTATATTATAATCAGAACAGACCGGAAAATGCTTTTATCCGGCCGGGTTTGTGCGTTTACATAGCCGTGGCGGCATTTGGTATAGCGGGTATAGTTCTTATTATAAAGGATTTTCTGCTATAAAATTAAGGAACGGGTGTTGGAGGAGGCTGCAGCCATATTATGAAGCGGATAATTGGTAGAATTGTTATTGGTTTGTTATTTGTTGCGCTGTTCATTGGCTCATTTCTGGGGAGTTATTTTTTCTTCAAGGAGAGAACCACAAAGTTTGACGCCTCCTATCTGACGGTGTTTGCAGAACAGGAAAACGAATATTATTTACAGAAAGCAGATGCCAATATTACATTTTACTTAGATACCAACAGGGATAGTTCTTATTCCGATCAATTCCGTTTGGTTGATTCGGAAGAACGTGAATTCCATCCTACTGTTAAAAAAGTCAAAAAGGGCCAATTTAAAATTCTGCCTCCGGAGGGTGGATATGAGGCCGGAAAAAGGTATACGTTAGAACTACGAGACGGAGCGTCATTTAGTGGAACACAGCTAAAGAACGTTCGCCTATTGGTTTTCTGTATTGTTCGAGAGGATATCGAACGGTACCAATTCCAGGATCGGGTGAAACAAATCGGAGAGGAGTCTTTGAACCAACTGTCCGAGGATACGCTTCGGCTGCCTTCCGGATCTTACCAGGTTGGCGATATTCTATTTGGAAAAGATGCCAATCAGGAGTACGTCATCTGGAAGATTACGGAATTGTTGGAGGACAATACGGCAAAAGTAGAAATCCCCGCGTTAGACGAGGCCTATTCGGATTTGCAGCTGTATCATGAATATTCCTGGAGTATAGAAGACATCACCGCCAACCCGGATTTGGAAATTGAAATTGTGGAGAATGTGAAAAAAAGCGCGTTTTACCGTAATTTGATGATGACCGCTTATGCGGCAGGTGAGCAGGAAAAAGACGGGGATTTCAAAGTGAAGATTACGCCGGACAAGCGGGATAATTCTTTGGAGATAGAAATTACCATGACTCTTTTGCCTGGGGAAAATGGCTTGTTCGGTATTTCCCAATTGAAGAATCAGGAAGTCAGTATTACGCTGAAGGCCAAAGCCGGATGTACGGTTCGCTGCAACATTGCCGGTCTATCTGATTGGGATTTGTCCGCTTCCCTTACCACGGAATTTTCTTGGACCGTGGATATCGCTCTGTACTCTGGAACCAATAAGAAGGATACCGAACTGGGCAAACTTTTTGAGGAAGGAAATGCATTCGCGGATAAAATTCAATACCACAATAATGTTCGGAGAATTACGGAAACACTAGATAAGATTGCGGCAGACGCATCTGGCGGGGAATTGAAATTATTCGATTGGAAGCTGCCGATTCCCTCCATCCCGGGTTTGTATTTCAGTACGGAGGTAAAGCTGTTTGCCAAACTGGAGATGGCAGCAGAGCTAACCGTAGGACAGCAAAACAAGACTACCACAGTGGTAGGGGTTTATTTCCGGAACAAAGAATTCAAACCATATTCGCAGACTTATCAATACGACAATTCCGCTACATTGGTTTTGAAAGGAAAGGCAAAAGTGAAGGCCGGCGTCAAGCTTGTCCTCAAGGCCACTCTCATCAGTGACAAGCTTGCCAATGTGAATTTGGATCCACAGGTAGGTCTTTATGCCGACCTTTATGTTACCTTGCCGATTGTCGCTCCATCGGATATTACAGAGGAGAATTTCATCTACAGTTATTTCGAACCCGGTGTGTATTTCAGCGCCAATGTGAATGCAACGGTCAACTTGCTGCTGAAGAAATTTGAATTTTCTTTTGAGTTGGTAGAGAAAAAATTTCCCTTTGAGGCGTTGACCTTGGGCAACAAAAAGATTGCCCGGGGAATTTCCACCAATTTACAAACGGTTCGCGCGATTGACAATCGGATCGCGGTACCGGATATTCTGTTTGAATACTATGATGTGAAAGGGGGCCGGCTTGGTTCGGAAATTTTGGATTCCGGCAAGGTGAAATTTCTGACTAGTGACGGAGAAAGCCTGGAGGCAGAAAACGGGAAACTGATTCTTCCCTCCGTTAACGCATCCGGTACAATTTATTTGACCGCGGTCTATAAGCATACGGATGGTATGTCTTATAGCGCCGTGTTCCGGGTCTTGCTAAGCGGAAGCATGCTGGAGGGAAAAGTATCCGCTTATTCGGCGGATACCTCATCCTCTTCGCTGCAAGGTGCTGTTGTTAAGATTTACCCGGTAACGGATTCCGCCAATCCCATTGGGACCGTCACTACGGATGCGGAAGGGAAATTTTCTTGTTCTGTGACCGCCGGTAATTACCGTATTGTAATCAGCGCCTCCGGCTATCAGACATTGACTTCGTTGCAAACCGTTGAGGATGGAGAAATCAAGTATACGGAACACATTTTATTGATCGATGATGGTCAGAGCGGGATGGGGACCGCTTCTGGACAAATTTCCAATGCGTTGAATGGAAATGGATTATCCGGCGTAACGCTTCGGTTAAGACAAAATTGGAACAATACCAGCGGGGACTATGTGACAGGCTTTGAGACGCTCTCCCAGGCGGGCGGAACGTATACCATATCCGGCGTCCCAGTCGGTTATTACACGGTGGAAGCAAGTTTGGATCAGTTTGTAACGGGATACCACAATATTATTGTTCTTGCCGCCAACCCGAAAGAGGACTGTGATTTTACCATTACCCCGGTTTTATCGGATGATGAAATCCGAATTGTCCTCACTTGGGGACAGACGCCGCGGGATTTGGATTCCCATTTGCTTGGCCGGTCACCGGCAGGGGATGTGTTCCACATATTTTATTCAGATAAGGTTTATTCCTATCAAAATATGGAGATGGCTAATCTAGATGTGGATGACACCACGAGTTACGGGCCGGAGACAATAACCATTCTGCAGGAAATTCATGGGACTTATGTGTATGCGGTACACGATTATACCAATCGGGGCAGCTCCGGTTCTACGGCGCTGAGCTATTCCGAAGCGGTAGTGAAAGTGTACAAAGGAAGCATGCAAATCGGAGAGTATCACGTTCCGACCGGACAGACAGGGACTTATTGGACCGTTTTTGAAATAAGCGGCGATGGAAGGATTGTTCCGATTAACTCTGTGTCCAATACAGAACCGGCGGTATAGGAGGACAAATGATGCGGCAATGTGAAAAATGTGGAGCGAAAATAGACGATTCGGCGGTGTTTTGCAGCGGCTGCGGTGCAAGATTATCCGAGCAGGCTGCCGCTTCCCCAACAGTGGAAGAAGGGCAGAAGCATTGTTCGCAATGTGGAGCAGAATTGGGTGCGGACAGCAAATTTTGCAAACAATGCGGAGCCAGGACAGAGATGGCGGCAGCATCGGAAAACGCTTTGATTCAATCGGATCCGGAGCAGTCCGGAACGGCAGCCGTGCCCGAAGTGGAGCAACGGAATTCCTCTGCAGAAGTCAGTATGCCTCCCCGTTTGGAGAAGGCCGGCAGGAAAGCAAGCCCATTAAAACGGAAGGACGTTCCGGCGGAAGAGAAAGCGAAGAGACGGAAGGGAAAGTGGATTGCCTTGCTGCTGCTTGGCGTTTTGCTGGTTGGGTTCGGTGGAACCGGCGGTTATTTTGTCGCCCGGAAAGGCTGGGATGTCCGGCTCTGGTTTGCCAAACCAGAAGAAACTGCTGGCAAGGAAACCATCCAAGAAGAGCCGGATGCCGTTTTGCCTACCGTTCCGCCAGATGATAAAGATGACAAGGAAAAGGATCCGGAGCAAGAGAAAACGCCGGAGCAAGAACGCGAAGAGTATTTGTCCAAACTGCCGGCCGGCTTGCAGGATGGACTCTTACTCGTGGGTCTGGATAGCCGGGATGTGTTTCCGTTTCGTTTCCGCCAAGGTGAGACCTGGTCGGGATTTGATGTGGATTTGTGTCAGGCAATTGCGGATTTTCTGGTTGTGGATGTGACTTTCGTGGCGATCGGCGAGATCGGCATGGCCGATATGCTGGGGACGGGACTGGTGGATTGTATTGTTCCCGGAGCGCTCTATACTGAGGATTGGGAGACGGCGTTTTCTCTTAGCGAGCCGTATCTGCAGGATCCTTTGTGCCTGTTTGCTCCGGAAAATGTGGAAGAAAATGGGCTGCTGACCAATCCCAATGCCAAAATCGCGATGTCCGGTCAATTGTATCAATCCGATAAATGGATTTTGCTCCGCACCATATATGGCTTGGACAATAAGAATATATTGGTGTGTGATGATGACGAGGCTGCTTTGCAAGCAGCCGCCAATGGTCAGGCAAACGCCGCCTTGGTAAGTCAGGCGGCGGGGAGATATTGGAATCGTGCTCTCTCGCTTCGTCTGTACCCGTTGTCTGTGAATTTAGAGCACACCGAGTTTTTGGTTTTCCTCTGCAGCAAAACACAGCCGGAACTTTCCGAGCTGGTATCCGAATGTCTGCGCATGCTGGAAACACAAGGCAAGCTGGAGGAACTAAAAAATAAATGGTTTGGGCCGTCGGTTCCAGGCGGAGATTTGGATGAATGAAAGAAGCGATAGCGGCATTTCTGTTATTATAACGATTATATACTTACCAGGTATGAAAATGAAACAATGGAGGGAATCATATGACAACATGCCCAACGTGCAATGCACAGCAAGAGGACGGTTCGAGGTTTTGCGATCAATGCGGTAGTCCGCTGCCGCAATCCGTTTTGTGCCCTGTGTGCGGACAGGAGGTCAGCAAGGAATATGTCTTTTGTCCTGGCTGCGGAGCGAATGTGAGAGCGGACCGGACAGAGCCGGTTATACAGGAACAGAAAGGGGAAGACACGCTGCCGGGTGAGCCGCTTTCCACACCGCCCGATCCGGAACGGCTGGAAAAGGCAGGGGAGGGTAAGGAAAAACAACGAAAATCTCTGCCCAAAAAATGGCTGGCGCTGGGAATCGGCGGCGTTGCCGTAGTGCTGCTGATCATCATCCTTCTGGTGGTTGTGCTGCATTGGAACAGGAAACCGGATCCTTCCGTATTTTACATCAAGGATCATGAACTCCATTTCAGCTGGGTGGATCCGGTAGCCCCTCTCGCCGTTACCGGAAATTTGTCTGGGGGAAGCATGTCGGAAGAAATAGGCCAAATGCTGGGCGGATATATCCGGATGAGTCAGGATGGAAAATGGTTGTTCTACCCGGATCGGTTTTCCTCCGGTGACACGGGATACACGGTATACCGCCGCAATTTGAAAAAACAGGAAGAGGACCCTTTGAAAATCGATTCGGAAATCATCCGGTACGAAATCGATCCGGATGGCAGTAAATTGTATTATCTAAAAGGAACCGACGGTGATTTTTATGTCCACAACATGAAGGAGAAGGATAAAATCGATAGTAACGTGAAAACGTTTTGGCTATCGTCTTCCGGGAACAAAGTGGTTTATGTAACAACGGATGGGAATCTTTACGCAAAAGAGGGAAATAAGGAAAGCGTCAAGCTGGATAGCGACTCGGAAGTGCTTTTCGTATCGACAGATTTGAATGATATTTTTTATTATAAGGACGGATCGCTCTACCGAAAGTCCGGCAGCAAAGACAAGGTGAAAATCGATGGGGATGTCTCCCGTGTTTTGCGTATTTATCCTTCGGGAGAGGCCTATTATCTAAAGACGGAAGAAGAAGAGATTCCTCTTTCGGACTTTCTGGAGGATGACCTGGCAGATTTGGATGCTGCTCTGCAGCAGCCGGTAGCGCCGGATATACCATATTCTTATGAGTATGAAACCTGGGAGGAATATATGGCGGCGAAAGATGCCTATGACATTGCTTATGCCGCTTATGAGGAAGAATACAATGCCTATCGGGCTAAGCAGGCTAGAGATAATCTACGGCAGACGGTCCGGGAGGAAACCATCACCAATACCGTCGAAACGCTGTACTATTATAATGGGAAAGAGGCTTCCGCCGTAACCGATGCCTATGATGGTTTGCTGGCAACTAACGCTACTGCGCCGATTTTGGTGTATGAAAAGAAAATCAAAGCCAACGCCGGAAAGCTCAAGATTTCGGAAGCAACGTCGTATCAGGATGTCTATACGTTGGCGGCTACTTCTTTGTCTGCCTCCACAGAATGCTGCGTGGCGGTCAAAGGCGCGGAAACGGTGCTGGAACAGAATAAGGGACGAAACTTTGTTTTCAGCCCGACCCAATCCGCTTTGTACTTCCTAGATGATTATTCCGACGAGAAAGGCTATGGCGATCTGTATCTGGCTGCCATCCATGGCACGACGGTAAACAAGCCTGTTTTATATGATTCGGATGTGTCCTATGAACTGGATCTGATTCAGTTGGATTTGGAAGGTCGCGTGGTTTATTTCAAAGATGTGAAAGAAGGGAAGGGCGATTTGTATATCAACAAAGAGAGGGTGGATACCGATGTTTGGCTGGAGAGCATTCAGCCGGTGTTTGGCACAAAGACATATGTGTTTTTCACCGATTGGAACGAAAACAAGAAATATGGAACGTTGAAGATATACAATGGAAAAAAGACAAGTAAAATAGCGGATGACGTTCATTCTTTCTGGGGAATTGACGAAAAGCATGTGGTTTACTTATTGGAATATAGCGCAAGCCGCTCCAAGGGGGATGCTTATTTATACGATGGCTCCTCCAAGAAGACTTTAGTAGACAATGACGTGCTCACGATTATCCCAATTTACGATAGGGAGATCCTCCAACAGTTAACCTGATGGATTTGACGAAATGATGCAGCGGGATAACAATCCCGGGAACCAAAGAAAAGCAGGCCGCCGCAGGGTTCGTATCCTGCGGCGGCCCTTCGCTTGTCTTTTTTACATTTTTGTGGTTGCATCCGGTTTCATATCGTAGTATTATAGTACTGTTGTTTGGGATCGGTAGAATGGTGTTGAGTGGTTGATCCGCTATTTGGATAATTTGTCTTTATCGAGTATAGATCGGGAGGAACCCCATGCGGAAGCTGATTAGTACGAATCTCATGAAAACGATTACAGCCTTTTTTGTGTGTTGTGTGACTTTGTGGTGGAGCGGATGTTCCCATGCGGACAATCCGGGAGCGTCCGCTACGCCGGCGGCGAATTCGAATTCGCCTTCTTCTCAGGTTACGCCTGATGCCCCTACGGCAGGTCCTCCTTCTGCAGGCAAGGAGGACGATATTTCTTCCGTGGTGTTTCTTCAGGTATACGGTACTGGGAAAAATAACGATACTCCTATTGAACACGGTTTCATCGAGCTGTATAACACCGGCAATGAGGATGTGAGTTTGGCGGGTTATTCCCTTCAATACGCGAATGATGATGGTGAGGAATATAAGGTATTCCGCTTTGACCGGAATGCGGTCATTGCAGCAGGCGGCCATTATTTGGTGCGTTGCCGTTCTGGTGCTTTGGCGGCAGGTTTGGATTATGACAGCTCCTTGGAACGCGTCCGAATCACCAGCTTTGATGCAACTTGGGATATTGCTTTGAATAATAAGCAGGTAAAGCTGGCGTTGGTGAAAGGGAGCGCCGCTATTTCGCCAAAGACCGGGGCGAATCCCGTGTCGGTCACCACGCTGGATTCTGTTATAACGTTTTATGGAGCGCAGGGCAAGGATGAGACGATTGATGAAGTGGTTTCTCTTACCGGGATTTCCAAACAGAAGGCGGGCCGCAGAGCTTCCTTGCTTCCTGGAAACAATTCGTATACCACCGTATCTTATGATACTGCAACCTATGAGGAAGTCGTGGCCAACCGGCCTTGGAGCACGGCGGGAGACCAAAATACCTGGCAGCCCAATACCGGATATCAGGTTTCCTTTTCTCAGGAATCCGGTTTCTTTGACGGGGCATTTGATCTGACTCTTAACGCCGCACCCGGATATGTTATTTACTATACTTTGGATGGCTCGGAACCGACCAAGTCGTCGTCCCTTTATACGGGGCCGATTCGTATCGTGGAGAGTGGCAACCGACCGGTTGGCCCCATTTCCCGCAATTTGGCGTATCGTTTCGGACACAGGCCTCAACTGCCGGAGACGCAGCTGATCGGAACCACCGTCCGTGCCATTGCCGTAAAAGGATCCCATACCACTCCTGTTGTAACCAAGACGTATTTTGCCTTGAAAGATCTGGCGCAGAAATACAATCTGCCGTATATTAATTTATCTGTTGAGAAAGAAGAGTTCGCCAATTCCAAAGGAATTTATTATGCCACCAAATTGACGGACGATCCGCGGCCGCGGATTACGGCGTTCTGCGAAACGTTTGAATCCAATGGAGCTAGGGTGGGGGCGCAATATGTGGAAATCGCCATGAGCGGGAACGGTTCGCTTGGTTTTACCCAGCGTTCCATTCGTCTTTATTTCAAATCGTCTGCGAATCCCTCCGTAGAGAACAATCCTTCCCGTTTGAACTATGATATTTTTAACGGGGCGGTGTTAAATCGGAAAGGAGAGACCGTTACCTCCTATAAGCAACTGGTTCTGCGGAATTCTGGAAATGACTGTAACCGAACGTTGCTGCGGGATGCACTGATCCATACTCTTTGCAAGGATCTGAAAGTAGATACCATGGCATCCCGTCCCGGGTTGGTGTTCATAAATGGGGAGTTCTGGGGGGTTTACAATATCCGGGAGCGGTACGGATCCCAATACATCTCCTCCCATTATGGCGTAGCGGAAGAGAATGTCGTTATGTTGGAAGCGCCTTCTCCTTTGGTGACGGAAAACAACAGTTATACCGACCCCTTTGTGCTGTGCGACGGCGTTCCGGGTGATGAGGTTCCTTTCGAGCAATTGATCCAGTATGCCATATCACATGATTTGTCTGTGGAACGATACTATAAAACGGTAACCGACCAAGTGGACATCGAAAGCCTGATGGATCTCTATATAACCCATATTTTTATGTCTAACGCGGATTGGCCGGGCAACAATGAAAAAGTTTGGCGGAATAAAAATCCCAATGATCCCAGCGGCATAGATACGAAATGGCGTTTTATGTTATTGGATGTGGATATGGGGCTTGGTTTCAATGACAGTGCGTCCGGTGATCTGATGTATCATGCTTTCCAAGGGAATGGGAAAAAGACCTCGGAGCTGATGCTGGCTCTGTTGAAGAACAATTCTTTCCGACAGCAGTTTATTGACCGGTTTCTTTATGTCACCGACAACGTTTTCTCCAGTGAGAAGACCGTTCCTGTTTTGAATGAGCTGGTGCGTACCATGACGCCTGCCATGTCTATGCATTTTGCCAGATGGCAGAATCTCTGGAGCGGAATGAACTGGAACAATGAAGTACAGGTGGTTCGTACTTTTTTACAGAATCGCCCTTATTATGCTAAACTTTATCTGCTTCGTTATTTTGGAATATCGTAACCTTGAACGGGTAAAAAGGGAGCCGGATTTCCCGGGAAATATTGGAGGATCGGCTATGTCTGGCCGGATCGGATGGCAAAAGGATTTGATGATACCGTTATGACGTTAACCTATAAGCATACCGTTTATGCCAGTTACCTGGGCTATGTTACCCAGGCGATTGTCAACAATCTTGCTCCGCTGCTGTTTCTTGCGTTTCAACGGGATTTTGCCATTTCCCTGGAGAAGATTAGCTTGCTGATCTCTTTGAATTTTGGTATCCAGATTGTGACGGATTTTGTTTCCGCTAAATTTTTGGATAAGATGGGATACCGATTTGGGGTGGTACTGGCTCATATTCTATGTACGATCGGGCTGGTTTGCTTGGGAACGCTTCCCTTTGTGCTGCCAAACCCTTATGTGGGGTTACTCTTAGCGGTTGCCATCAACGCGGTGGGCGGAGGCTTGACGGAAGTGCTGATCAGCCCCATTGTAGAAGCTGTTCCGGGCGAAGAAAAAGCGGGCGCCATGAGTTTGCTGCATTCTTTCTATTGCTGGGGGCAGGTAGGGGTGGTACTGCTATCCACCTTGTATTTTACGTTGGTGGGGGTGGAACACTGGGCTTATCTTCCTGTATTGTGGGCGATTCTGCCTCTGGTCAACACATTTTTCTTCTTAAAGGTGCCGCTTTGTCAGCTGACGGAGGAAGGTCAGGCGACGCCCATGCGTAAATTGTTTCGGGTTCGGATTTTTTGGATTTTTTTGGTTTTGATGCTATGCGCCGGTGCGTCGGAGTTGGCCATGTCCCAATGGGCATCCTTGTTTGCGGAATCCGGTCTGGGTGTATCCAAAACCTTGGGAGACCTGTTGGGCCCTTGCGCTTTTGCTGTGCTGATGGGATTGAGCCGCGTTTTTTTTGGCGTAAAGGGATCGAAGGTCAATCTGGTTCGTGCGCTGACGGGCAGCAGCGTCTTATGTGTTGCCTGCTATATTTTGGCGGCAGTGTCACCCATTCCCATTTTATCTCTGGTTGGCTGCGCATTGTGCGGCCTTTCCGTAGGCCTGATGTGGCCTGGCGTATACAGTTTGGCGGCGCAGTACTATCCTCAGGGCGGCACAGCCATGTTTGCGGTGCTGGCTCTGGCAGGAGATTTAGGCTGTTCCGCAGGGCCCGGCCTGGTGGGCGTGCTGGCTGATGTTACCGGTGCGCTGCAGAATGGATTGTTTTTTGCTATTGTTTTTCCGGTAACGTTGGTCATCTTTGTCCGATTTTTGCCGAGAAAGAAGGACACGGCTTCCGTTTCGGCCATTTCCGAATGATTCTTGTATCCTTTTTGAATTTTGTTGTATAATAATGGAAAGGCAGGATGGTTTGTCTGGCAGGGACAGGCATTGGGGATAGCCGGATGCCTTCCGGCCATGGATTCCTGGCGTCTGGCCGGAACAAGGAAAGGATGGGTATAACATGAATATTTGGAAAGAAATGAAAAAGGGTGCGCTGCTTACTGCTGTACTGTACATTGTATTGGGACTGATTTTGATTATTTGGCCAGGTATGACCGCCATGATTGTAAGTTATACGTTTGCTAGTATCCTGGCGGTAATGGGGCTTGGCTACGTGATCAGTTATTTCGTCCAGAAAGCAAAAGAGCCTTTTCTGCGATATGATTTGGTAATCGGCCTGGTTCTGCTGATTCTGGCGGCGTTTATCTTTTTTAAAGTGGACGCGGTAATTTCGCTCATTCCTTTTCTGCTTGGTTTTGCGGTTTCTTTTGACGGGATTGTCAAATTGCAGCATGCCATTGATTTAAAACGGCTGCAATACCGCAATTGGCTGTTGGTCCTGCTGCTTTCGCTGCTTGGTATTGCGTTGGGGATCGTGTTGATTATCGATCCGTTCAAGGCGATGGAAACACTGCTGCTGCTGATTGGGATCGGCTTGTTGTTCAGTGGGATTACCGATATCATTACCGTGATTTGCCTAGCTAAGAAGATAAGAGATCTCCGGCAAAATCGCGGTCAAACAATCCTTTCCGCGGACGAATCGGATATCCATCGTTAACGGAATATTTTCTGACCTTTTGTGCGAATAGGAGAGCAGGATGCAACGATACGGAAGCGTCTTGCTGGAAGGAATGGAATGCTTATGAGTGAACGGAATCCTTGCTGCTATCCCGATGCGCCGCCTGAGGCCGACTGTTTGTCGCGGGAAAGGGAGACTTATGAATTGCTGGATGATTTGAAGATTCCTTATCTCCGGATCGATCATGGCCCGATGGCGACCATGGAAGACTGCAAAGAGGTAGACCGAATCCTGCAGGTAGAAATTTGGAAGAACCTTTTCCTATGTAATTCGCAAAAGACAAGGTTTTATTTGCTCGTTCTACCAGGAAGCAAAAGGCTTGTCACAAAAGAACTGTCCAAACAGCTCGGATGTGCCCGCCTTTCCTTTGCCGGGGAACGGGAGTTATGGGATTGTCTTCGGCTGACTCCCGGTTCCGTCAGCATAATGGGATTGCGTTATGACGAAGAAAAAAGAGTCCGGCTGGTAATGGACCAAAGCATCTTACAGCAGGAATACTTTGCTTGCCATCCTTGTGTCAATACATCCAGTATTCGGTGCAGAACACAAGACATTTTTGAAAAATATTTGCCGTACATAGGTTATGAGCCGGTTCTGGTAACGGTATAACAGAATGTCGGAGGAAAAGGAGGCGGCACATTGTCTTATACCATTTATGAGCTCTTCTGTTTCTTTGTGATTTATGCTGTTTTGGGATGGTGTGTGGAAGTCATCTATGCCACCGTCAATTCGGGAAAGTTTGTAAACCGTGGTTTTCTGAATGGACCGGTTTGCCCTATTTATGGATTTGGCGTTGTGATTGTTATCGTGGCCTTAACGCCGCTCCAGGATAATTTAGCGTTTCTTTTCGTAGGGTCTGTTCTGTTGACTTCGGTACTCGAGTTTCTGACGGGGTTCGTGCTGGAAAAAGTATTTCATGATAAGTGGTGGGATTATTCCGGTGACCCGTTCAACATCAGGGGTTATGTTTGTTTGAAATTCTCCTTGCTGTGGGGCTTGGCCTGTGTGTTTGTGATGCGCATCGTTCAACCTCTTTTTGTAAAACTGGTACATTGGATGCCGGAAACCTTCGGCGTTGCCGTGCTTGCGGTTTGCGGTGTTTTGTTTCTGGCAGACGGCATTGTGACGATTACAACGATTCACAGTTTGAAAAAGCGGCTTCGCCTGATGGAGGAAATCGGACAGCGGCTTCGGCAATTTTCCGATAAGGTAGGAGGGAATCTTTCTGACGGCGTCATGGACGTGATGGAGAAGAGCCGGAAGGGAAAGGGAGAACTGGAAGAATTGCGAAAGAAATATCAAGCCTTATCGGAGGAGAAAAAGTTTGGCCACAAGCGTCTGTTGAACGCGTTCCCTCATTTGCAAAATGGGAAACACCGGGATTTGATTGCCAATTGGAAGAAGCGCGGGAAACAGTCTGCCAATTCCGATTCGGATTGATAAGATTTCACCCTTACGGAAACGGTTTGACGTTCCTTTTCGTTGACAAGAGAGGGATTTTTCGGTATAATGCAAAGGAAACAGGTGTTACAGGGATAATAACGCCCATGGCTGGCAAGTGCTTGGGCTTTTTGTATTGTTTTGACCTGTTCCCTCGCGGTATACGGAAGAAAAAACTCGTTTTGCGCTGTTTGTCTGAAAAACAGCTGGGAGGCAGAGAGACATGAAAGAGTTGTTGCAGAAACGTTACGGTATTCCCCTCGATCTGTATGACCTGAGTCAAGATGTAGAACAGTCGCTGGAAAAACGGTTTTCGGACATAGATTCCGTCAGGGATTACAATCAAATAAAAGTGCTGTCTGCCATGCAGCAGGCTGGTTTGGCGGAGCGTCATTTCGCTGTTTCCACCGGATACGGTTATGAGGATGTGGGAAGGGATACGCTGGATGAAATTTACGCTTCCGTTTTTGAGACGGAGGACGCTATGGTCCGGAGTCAAATTGTTTCCGGTACACAAGCTCTGTCCATCGCCTTATTTGGTATTCTGCGTCCGGGAGACGAATTGCTGGCAGCAACCGGCAAACCGTACGATACGCTGGAAGAAGTAATCGGAATTCGGCCTGGGGTAGGTTCGCTGCGGGAATTCGGTGTTTCCTACCGGCAAGTGGATCTGCTGGAGGATGGGACGCCGGATTATGAGAGAATCGGAGAATCCATTACGCCTGCCACGAAACTGGTGGCTATCCAACGTTCTCGTGGATATAGTTATCGTTCTTCTTTTTCAATAGAAGAAATTCGGAAGGTAATCCGGACCGCGAAAGCCAAGCGTCCGGATATACTGGTATTGGTGGACAACTGCTATGGCGAGTTTGTGGAACGGCTGGAACCAACCCAGGTTGGCGCCGACCTGATCGTGGGTTCGCTGATCAAAAATCCGGGTGGCGGACTGGCTCTAAACGGCGGTTATCTAGCAGGAAGCAAGGACTGCATTGAATTGTGCGCTTCCCGCGCTACCGCCCCTGGGCTGGGGAAACATGTGGGCGCGTCCCTTGGAAATTGCCGCCGTATGATACAGGGGTTTTATCTGGCGCCTCATGTGGTGGCTGAGAGCCTGAAAGGGGCTGTTTTTACCGCCGCTTTGTTCGAGCGCCTGGGTTTTCTTACCTCGCCGTCTCCGTGGGAACCGCGATCGGATATCATTCAGGCAATCCGGTTTGAGCGGGCGGATATGCTGAAGGCTTTTTGCCGCGCTATACAAGCCGCCGCCCCGGTGGATTCGTTCGCGGTGCCGGAGGCATGGGATATGCCTGGTTACGAATCTCCTGTTATTATGGCAGCCGGCGCATTTGTACAGGGCGCTTCCATCGAGCTAAGCGCAGACGGGCCAATGATTCCGCCTTATATTGCTTTTATGCAAGGCGGCCTGGTCTATGCCAATGTGAAGCTGGCGGCTATGCTGGGCGCACAGGCGGTTATGAAGTTACAAGGTTAGTTTTCTTTTATCGCAGAAAGGTTTGAGTTGCTATGGCCGATGAGAAGGAGCCCCAAAAACCGAAAATCGTGAAAATGCGGACTCCCGGTTTGTCGGAAGTAGATTCTTCCCAATTTCAGTTGGTTCCGTTGGGGAAAAAAGGAATGGAAGAAGGAACGGAGCATTCACGGGACGAGAGAGAGGCCGGAGAGCAGCGCTCCCGCCATCCGAAAGAGCCCCCTTCTTCGCCGCCTAAGAGAAAGTCGGCTAAATCCCGTCAGCCAAAGCAGGACGGCCAGTCAGGGAAACGCAACAAAATGGTTGTTCCGGAACAAGAAAGGAATCGGTCGTCTTCTTTGTTTCATTCTTCTGCAGATGCGGAGGAAAGGAGACCCGTTCCTTCGCAGACAGGAAAAGAGCAGTCTCAAAAGAAGGCGGCCTCTTCCAAACGAGGAAGAGCGCTTCATCAGGAGAGACGCAGGAAACGTAAGCGGGCAAGAAGAGGCGAGTGGCTGCGGATTTTGTTTTTCTTCCTAGCCATTGGCATATTGCTTACTGTTACGTTGCTGTACAAACGAAATGACAATGCGCTGCTCACCGGATACATTACGAATGGCAGCATTGAAAACCTGGCCAGAGGGCAGGTCTATTTTCTTAGAAAAGAGAATACGATATCCACGCCCTATTCGGGAAAAGTAGTGGCAAACGTCAACGATGGGGAGCGGGTTTCTGCGGGAGCGGTCATTGCTTACGTGGTAAGCAGTGAGATGGAAGAAATTCTTACCGAATTGAAGAAAGTTGAGAGCCGGATCGCGGCCGCACAGAAATCCAGCGATAAGACGCTGACTCTGTTGTCAGAGGATTTGTCGGTAATCGATAAGGCCATTGAAGAGACGGTGTTAAAAATGACCGCTGCCACAATGCAGGGGGGACTGGCGGATTTTGAAGCCGCTCAGGATGAGCTGGATAGCCTGTTTGAACGGCGAAACGATTTGCTGATGAATGTGGATACCGCGGATCAATACATTCGGAATTTACAGGCGCAGAGGGATGTTTTACAAGCAAAGCTTTCCGGAAACGTCCATGAAATCGCATCGGAGCAATCCGGTGTGGTATCCTTCAGTACCGATGGGAAAGAAGGGCAGTCAACGGAGTGGATCAAAAATTTGGAGAATGCCGGCGTACCGCAGGTATCCGTTTCTTTCCTTCGGGAATTTGATGTGAATTCTTCCCGATCGATCGGGAGAGAGGTTTCCTCCGGGACGGTGATTGCCCGGGTGACCTCAGAAATTGAATACTATATGGCTGTGGTGGTGCAGGAGGGTGCCGGACATGTGCGAAAAGGCAGCGAGGTGACGATCAAATCCAATGACCGGAGCTTTGCCACGAAAGCGGAGGTGGTATCGGTTCAGCAGAACGACAAAGAATGTGTGGCAGTGCTGAAAAGCAGCGCCGCCATGGCCGGCATTGCTCCGCTCCGAAAGACGGACGTGGAAATCGTCGCTACTTATACGGAAGGAATGAAAGTTCCGCTGCGTTCTCTAACCAATTGGGACGCGGCAGGGGTCACAGCGCAAATTGCGTTGATCCGGGCAAACTATGTGGAGTACGTGTACGTGAATGTTTTGGACAAAAACAGCGAATACGCCATTATTAACAGCAAATATGGATTTGACACGGAAAACGAAAGCTTATCTGTCCGATTAAACGATATTTATGTGGTAAATCCGGAACAGGTAGTAGAGGGGCAGGTGATTGAATCATGATGATTGAACAGAATATAGCGGCAATACAAGAGAAGGTTGCGCGGGCCGCCCAACGGGCGGGGAGAAAGCCGGAAGACATTCAAATCGTGGCGGTTACCAAAACCGTGGGCCCGGAGGAAGCAAGCAGAGCCGTTCAGGCAGGCATCCGGCATTTGGGTGAGAACCGGGTACAGATGTTACAGGAGAAACAGCTGGCGATGGCGAGTGAGGCAGAGACAATTTCCTGGCATTTGATTGGTCACTTGCAAACGAATAAGGTAAAGGATGTGATTGGAAGGATTTGTTTGATCCATTCTTTGGATAGCCTGCATCTAGCGGAGGAAATCCAGCGCTGTTCCGGTAGGATGGGGGTGATTACCCCCTGTTTGCTGCAGATAAATGTTTCCGGAGAGGAAAGTAAGTTTGGCATTCCGCCGGAAGAGGTGGAAGCTTTTTTAGAGCATGCGGCCTCCTGGAATGCTCTTCGTCTGGAAGGATTGATGACCATGGCGCCGCAGGGCGCCGAGCCGGAAAGGCTGCGCAAAATTTTTCGCCAATTGTATAAAATATTCCTTGACATAGGCCGGAAAAACATGCATAATGTAAACATGTCGTATTTGTCTATGGGAATGAGCGAGGACTTTGAGATCGCTGTGGAAGAAGGCGCTAACCTGGTCAGAATCGGCAGAGGTATTTTTCATTGAACATTGGATGAGAAATCCTATTTTACAAAAGAATTTTGGATACGCGAAAGATAAGGAGGAAGTTTGGTATGGCACGTTTTTTGGACAAGTTGAAAACTTTTGTCGGCATGGATGGCGTGGAAGACTACGAAGAGGATGATTACTTCGACGAGTTGGATGAAGAGTCTTCTGAGGAGACTGTTCCGCAGCAAAGATCCGGTTCCTTGCAGGATGACGAGGATGACGACACTCTCATTTCTTCTAACAGCAGATTCTCACGTTCTTATTCCGGATCGCGTTATAGCACCGAGGCGACTGCAACGCGGGCACCTTTGTCGCGAACAAACAGCGTCAGCAAAGAGGAGGGAAAGAAAGTGGTGAACATTGGTGCATCGCAAGGTTTGCGCGTGGTTTTATCGAAACCTACGGAATTTGATAACTGTCAAGGCATCTGTTCTCATTTGCGTGCGCAGATGACGGTTGTTTTGAATCTGGAGTATGTTTCCAACACAGCCGACCGGAAACGGATCTTTGATTTTATTTCCGGATGTTGCTACGCGTTGGATGGAAATATTCAAAAGGTGTCCGACTTAATTTATATCGTGGCTCCGTGCAGCGTGGATGTGTTTGCTGAGTTGAATAAGTCGGAAAACGATGCTGCGCCGGCCAAAGACGATATGGATTTCACTTTCTTCAAATAAGCGTTACCAATAGATTTGAATGCCTGTCCGTGGGAGAATTTTACGGACAGGCTGATTTTTCTGTTTTTCTGTACTTTTTGGGGAGTTTTCCAATGGACAAGAAAAAGAGCCAGCCCAATCAACTATACCGGCGAGAGCGTTCCTCCAAATCAGGGCCGTTTTTTATTGTTTTTTCAGCGCATATTCTCGCGATTGCTATTTTAAAATTGGTATTTCTCCGATTCGTAGTGGATGACGCGTATCTGCGTCTCTTGGTGATCCCGATTCTTTCTTTTGTGATTGGATTTTTTTCTTTTTTGTTCACCAAACGGTTTGTACTCAATTCTTTGCTGAGTTATGGGATGGGTGCGGTAGCCTATTTTGTATTGTTGGGGTTTTCCGGTATGGCGTTTGCCTGGGCGTTTTTGTATTATGCCAATGCGCTGGTGGGTTACGCTTTGGCCTTTCTCGCTAAAACATACGGAAAAGTATAAGTGTCAAAACGGGCGCCGAAGGAGAAGCTTGCCATTCTGCCGCGTCAGAATACAAGCTTCCATCGTTGTAACGTGGAGCTGGCGGTGCGTCTTTTATTCGGCATTTTCTGCCGGCGTGATCTTTTGCGTACCGTCCGGATGATGCGGGTGGAATCGGCGGAGGCGCAGTGCATTGGTCACCACACATACGCTGCTCAGACTCATTGCCGCGGCGGCAATCATGGGATTGAGCGTGATCCCCCAGACCGGATACAATATACCGGCAGCCAGGGGAATGCCGAGACTGTTGTAGAAAAATGCCCAGAAAAGATTCTGTTTGATGTTCCGGATGACGGCTTTGCTGAGCTGCAGTGTGGTTACCACATCCTGCAGATTGCTTTTCATCAGGATGATGTCGGCTGAATCCATGGCAATGTCGGTGCCTGCGCCAATTGCCATTCCCACGTCGGCCCTGGCCAAGGCCGGAGCATCATTGATTCCGTCGCCCACCATGATCACTTTTTCACCCGTTTCCTGTAGGGAACGGATTTCCCGTTCTTTATCCTGCGGCAATACTTCTGCAATGACCCGAGTGATAGTTAGCCTTTTTTGCATAGCGGCAGCAGTCTGCCGGTTGTCCCCTGTCAGCATCACGACCTGAAGTCCCAATTGCCTCATTTCCTCTATGGCCTGCAAACTGGTTTCTTTTAACGTATCCGAAACGGCAAGCATACCAAGAAAACTGGATTCCTTAGCGAAAAAGAGCGGCGTTTTTCCGTCTTGTGCTAATTGCAAACTCTGTTGCTCCTCTTGTTCGGTTAGAAGAATGTTCTGCGTTTGCAGAAAGCGCCTGTTACCAGCAAAATAGGGGACATCATCTATTTTTGCGCGGATGCCCAGACCTGGTATGGCTTGGAAGTCCGAGATGGGGCGAATCACAAGTTGTTGTTCCCGTGCTGCGGAGAGGATTGCGTCGGCCAAAGGATGTTCGGATGCGTTTTCCAAAGAGGCAGCCAATTCCAGCAGTGCGTCTGGTGTTAAGTCAGACGTTTGTGATGGCAGAATGTCGGTTACTTCCGGCTTTCCCCGAGTAATGGTTCCGGTTTTATCCAGAACGACCGTACCGGCAGTCTGTGTGGTTTCCAGCGCTTCTGCGGATTTGATTAAAATACCATACTCTGCTCCTTTTCCGGTTCCCACTAAAATTGCTACGGGAGTGGCCAATCCCAAGGAACAAGGACAGGATATTACCAGTACCGAGATGGCGATGGAGAGAGAAAATTCAAAGGAATGACCTGTCAGTAGCCAAATTAGGAGCGACGCCAGGGCAATCAGCAAGACGACCGGAACAAATATTCCTGCTACTTTGTCCGCTAACTTAGCAATAGGCGCTTTGGTTGCTGCTGCGTCTTCTACCAACCGGATGATCTGAGCCAATGTGGTTTCACCGCCGACTTTTTCCGCGCGAAAGCGGAACGAACCGGACTGGTTAATCGTTGCGGCGATGACTGTGTCCCCCGGATGTTTTTCTGCGGGGATGCTTTCTCCGGTAACGGCAGACTCATCCAACGAAGAACTACCTTCCAGAATGATACCGTCCGCCGGTACCTGCCAGCCGGGTTTCACCACAACGATATCGCCGGTGGATAATTGACTGGCTGGGATTTCTATTTCCTGCCCATCCCGGAGAATAACAGCCGTTTTCGGCGCCAGGTCCAGCAGCTTTGAAACCGCTTCTCCCGTTTTATTTTTGGATCGGGTTTCCAGGTATTTTCCTAAAGTAATCAGAGCCAAGATCATGGCAGCAGACTCAAAGTACAGATTGGAACGATATAATTCGATTGCTGCCGTATTATTGGACTGAGTTGCCAGTCCGATCCGGATCAATGCGTAAACACCATATAAAAAGGCGGCGGAAGAGCCGATGGCAATCAACGAATCCATATTCGGAGCAAATCGGAATAATTTCCGATATCCGGAGTGATAATATTCCCAGTTGACAACCAAAACCGGTACAGTCAACACACACTGTGCCAGTACATACCAAAATGCATGTTCCGTCCCCTGAAAAAAGAAAGGAATGGGCCAGTGGAACATGTGATGCATGGATAAATACATCAGAGGGATCAAAAACAAAAAGGAAACTCCAAGCCGGATCTTCATGCGTCGAAGAGTTTTTTCGGGCGTATTTACTTCTCGGGAGGCGGCTTGCTTCCCGGTCCCCTCATTCCCTGAAGCGGAATCAAGCAGGCCGGCGCCATACCCTTCTGTTTCTACCGATTGCATCAACTCTTCCTGGCTGATTTGTGCCTCGTCATAATTTACCACCATGGTTTGCGCTAAAAGATTGACGGAAGCGGACTGTACGCCAGTCAACTTACTAACGGTTTTTTCAATATGAGCGGAACAAGCGGAACAGCTCATTCCGGAAATCCAGAATTTTGTTTGTACCATATCCATTCCCTACCTTTTGATAGACCTTCTTTGCGACAGTATATCCAATAAATAAGACAAATAAATAGTACCATATGGAAATTTGTTTGACAATGCAAACAGAAGAGTTTCGGGCAGATTATAACTAAGTTTTCCCCTTGACGGACGAGAAGATTGTGTGTTATGATAACAAAATAAAGCCGCGAACGAATGTTTGTGCTGCAAGGGATGAGAAGGAAGGCTATAATAAATGGAAGAGATACGGCTGCAGAAATATCTTGCTTTGTGTGGAATCGCATCCCGACGTGTGGCGGAAACGATGATTCTCCAAGGCCGGGTCAGTGTGAATGGACTTGTTATCACGGAGTTGGGAACCAAGGTTCGGCAGCAGGACGTGGTACTGGCGGATGGCAAACGGGCGATTCCGGAGGACTGTAAATATTATATTATGCTTCACAAACCAACGGGCGTATTGTGTTCTTCCAGAGATGATCGGGGAAGGACCTGCGTAGTTGATCTCGTTCAGGGGATACCGGCCAGATTGTATCCGGTGGGCCGTTTGGATTATGATACGTCCGGGCTGCTGCTGCTTACCAACGATGGGGAGTTTATGCAGAAATTGACCCATCCTTCTTTTGAAATCTGGAAGACCTATGAGGCATTGGTGAAAGGGACTCCGACGGAAGCCGATTGCAGAAGTTTTGCGGAGGGTCTGGAATTGGAAGATGGCCGGACGCTTCCTGCCGTACTGGATGTGGTTCGTTATAAAGGAAACAATGCTGTTGTAGAGGTGCTGCTTCGGGAAGGCAGAAACCGGCAGGTACGCCGGATGCTGGAGAAAATAGGCCATCCGGTGCTATCTTTGAAGCGGTCGAAAATTGCTTCTTTGGAATTGGGAAATCTGAAGGAGGGGGCATGGAGAATGCTGCGTCCGGATGATTTTGACGCGCTTTGGGGCAGGCGGGACTGAAGAAGGGGTTAACATGGAGCAGGGGAGAACACAAATACCGGTAGAACCGGTACCGGAAACGGTGTTGCAATCGCTGGCGGAGAACGGATTCGCTTTGCAGGGTGTCTTGGCCGCCGTCTGTTCGGACCTGTCCAAAGACGGTCAATTTGCAGATTGCTGGCTTCTTTTGACACAGGATCAATTCTTGGTAGCGGAAGGGGTAACGACTTGGGAACGGGCCGGAGAAGAGGCTTCCTGGAAACTATGTTCCTGTGAATGCTACAACCGGAACGATTGGAAAGAATTTCATTTGGAAATGCTGCCGACGACCGGGCTGCTGACTGGAGAGGGGGAAAGCGGCAGCCAGCTGCTTTCCCGGTTTTCTCTGGCCAGAAACCGGCAGATGGGCGCGTTTGTCAAACTGGCCAATAAGCTTCTCTGCGGGGAGGATTGGTCGGACAAAGACGCGAACCTGAGCGGGAAAGAGGATTGCTGTCCGAAATGCGGCCGTCGATATCGTAATCGGGAGGAACGTATTTGTCCTTATTGCATCAACCGGAAGAAAGTATTTTTTCGTTTGCTGAGCCATGCGAAGCAATACCGGGGAAAGATTGTGCTTTTGATTGTTTGCTTGTTTTTTGCCGCCGGGCTGGATTTGCTTGTGCCCTATTTGGCCGGTACGGTTTTTGTGGATCAGGTTCTTTCCGCCGATGGCAAATATTTCGGCAAGGTAGCGCAAGTGGTGGGGATTCTGGCCGTCATTCGTTTGCTGATGATGTTGTTTGAGTCTCTTTCCGGACGGATCAACGCGGTACTGGCGAACCGGATCGTTTACGGTCTGCGGACCGATGTATTCCGCGCCATGCAAAATCTGTCCATTCGTTTTTTTACGGATAAGCAAACAGGAACGCTGATGACCAGGGTGAATCAGGACGCGGAGGAAGTTCAGTGGTTTTTTATTGATGGGATTCCTTTTTTCTTTACCAACTGTCTGAATTTGATTGGGGTTTCGTCGCTGATGATTGCCATGCAGCCGGGCTTGTCTCTTTTGGTGCTGCTGCCGTTGCCGCTGCTGTTTGTATTTTTCTCTAAATTTTTACCCAAATACGACAAGATGTTTTGGAAATCACACCGAGCCAGAAGCAGCATGAATGTCAGAATGAACGATTCCTTTGAAGGTGTGAGAGTGGTAAAGGCTTTTGGCAAGGAAGAATCGGAGAATGCTGCTTTCCGCAAGGCCAGTCACCGTTTCAGCGATGCGCGGCTGCGGATCGGATTAACGTCCAACACCGTGTTTCCCATTGTCCATTTTATTATTTGGCTGGGATCTCTGATGGTCTATCTGTTTGGCGGAATCATGGTGATCCAAGGGACGGTTTTATTTGGTGAAATCACTGCCCTGGTTGGCTACATAGGAATGATTTACAACCCTCTGCAGTGGTTTGCCGGATTGGTGCAGGATATGGCCAACGCGATGAATTCGGCCAATCGAATTTTTGAAATTGTGGATGCTCAGCCGGAGGTTCGGGAACAGGAGAATCCTATTTGTCTGCATCCGATTCAGGGAAATGTTCGTCTGGAACATGTGTTTTTTGGGTATGAACCCAACCGGTCCGTTTTGAAGGACATATCCATTGATGTGCGGGCGGGAGAGAATATTGGGATTGTTGGCCCGTCTGGAGCGGGGAAGTCTACGCTGATCAATTTGATCACCCGTCTGTATGATGTAGAAGATGGATCGATTACCATTGACGGAGTCAATGTCAAAGAACTTTCTTTATCCTGCTTGCGGGAACAGGTAGGAATTGTGCTGCAGGATACGTTTTTGTTTATGGGAACCGTTGCGGAGAATATCGCATACGCCCGTCCGGACGCGGAGCGGGAGGAAATTATTCGGGCGGCAAAGGCGGCCAATGCACATGATTTCATTATGGCCCTTCCGGACGGCTATGATACCCGGATTGGAACCGGGGGACAGGGATTATCCGGAGGAGAACGTCAGCGTATTTCGCTGGCAAGAGCAGTATTGAAGAATCCGCGTATTCTGATTTTGGATGAGGCCACTTCGGCTATCGATACCAAAACAGAAAGCCAGATTCAATCTTCGCTGGAACAATTGGCTAAGGGACGTACCACATTCAATATCGCCCACCGTCTGTCTACTTTGCGCAATGCCGACAGGCTGATCGTTTTGGAAGACGGAAAACTGGCGGAGAGTGGAACACATCAGGAATTGTATGAAAAGAAAGGCGTTTATTATCGTTTGTACCAAATACAGAAGGAAGCGCTGAAAGTAAAAGGCATTCAGGAGGAAGAGTAATCAAATGGAACGAGACGAAGAGAGCAAGCCGGAAGATTTCACTGCGGAGAAAGTAGAGGATCTGGCGAAAATCCGGTACTGGAACGACGAGGAGTTGTTTTTTTCCATAACAGAGGGAGGCTTTCTTTCCTTGTCGCTGGCAGACCGCCATTATGACAGAATCGTAGTGCAAAGGGCGTTTCCGCTATCCGGTCCGGAGGAGTTTATTACGTTGCGGGAACTGAACGAGAATCGGGAACCCGGCACGGAGATCGGTATGATCCGAGATATGAGGCAGTTATCTCCGGAGAAGCGAGCCTTGTTGAAACAAGAATTGGAGCGCCGGTATTTTACTCCGCGGATTCAGAAAGTAACGGGATTGAAAGATGAATACGGTTATCTTTATATCGACGTGGACAGCACTGCCGGAAGCAAACAGCTGACGGTCCCCAACAATACCAGTCATTTCATTCGCCTGACTTCCGTGCGGATTTTGATCGTTGATGTGGATGGAAACCGGTATGAAATACCGGATTATCAGCAGATGGATAAAAAAAGCATCAAGTTGTTGGAACTTGTCATATGATTGCCATATAAGAGAAAGATGCCTGATGTGCCGGACTGGAGGGAAAGAATATGACGCTGCAATTTTTGCTGCCGGATTGGGCGGCGGAACTCACAAAGCCTTTTTTGAAATCACAGGAAGAACCTCTTTATTCGATTCCATGGGACCTTTCGGATGACAGCGCCTTTCTGAAGGGTTATTTTGTGGTCACGGAAGGGAATTTGCTTCTGCTGGCAGATCAGCGGATTGTCCGTTGCGTGGATCGGACGGAATTTCAATCTTTTCATACGGCGATGTTTCCCGGGGGTGGGATTTTGGAAGGCCGGAAGGGGGAACATGACGTTTATCTGGCCCGGTTTACGATGGAACACGCAGCTCGTTATGCCACCGTTGCCAGGAAATTAACCAAACAAAAAGAGGGCAGAGCGGATGGTCCGGAACAGGAAGAAACGGACCGGCGATGTTTGAAGTGCGGCCGCTTTTTGCCAGAGGGAACCGTGGTATGTCCTCATTGTACTAAGAAATGGGATGTGCTGAAGCGGTTGTTTCTGCTGGTTCGTCCTTATTGGAAACTATTGCTGCTGGGACTGCTTTTCCTGTTGTCGATTACTGCCTTCAGCGTTTTGATGCCCAAGATTTATAGTTTGCTGGTAGATCGAGTTTACGTGCTGCCGGCAGAGCAAAGAGGGAATATCCAAGCCTTTTATACCACGTTTGCTTTGCTGCTGCTGTCGTATTTGTTTTGTCGGGTGGGGATGGGCGTTATGACTGTTTTAAGGGGAAGGATGATCGCCCGGGTCAGCCTGCAATTCGTTCATGACCTGCGGGTGATGGTATTTGAACACATTCAGAAGCTGTCTTTACACTCTACCAATAAGTACAAGACGGGTGATTTGATGACCCGTGTTTCCCGAGATACGATCCGGATTCAAAGTTTTGTGCAGGATCAAGCCATGGAATGCCTCAACCAGATCTTGATTTTCGTAGCGGTTACAGTTTTTTTGTTTTTGCTGAATTGGCGGATGGCTCTAATTGTTCTCCTGCCGGCGCCGCTGATTGTTTTTTTGGTGAGAGCGTTTTGGCACCGGATTCATTTGATTTACCGTAAACTTTGGGATTTGTCCGGCAAGTCCAATTCCGTGCTGCAGGATATCCTGAGCGGTATCCGGGTGGTGAAATCTTTTGGCACCGAAGCCAACGAAGTAAAACGGTATCAGAACGTCTGCGCGGAATATCGTGACACGTCTATTCGCAATGAGGTGTTTTGGGCCACGTTCCGGCCTCTCACACTGTTGCTCACGCAAGGAAGTACGTTAGCGGTGATGCTCTTTGGCGGATACGAGATACTGGGGGGCAGCATGACCATTGGCGAAATCACTCAGTTCAGTACATACGCGGCGTTGGTGTATTCGCCCCTGTTTTACATGACGTCCCTGCCCCGGGATATTGCGGATGTCGTGGCGGCGGCGGCCCGTGTTTTTGATGTGCTGGATCAAGAATCGGATGTGCGGGAATCGGAAGAGGCAAAGACGTTTCCCATGAAAGGAGAAGTTGTCTATGATAAGGTGGATTTTGGATACAAGTCTTATCTGCCCGTATTGGAAGACATCAATCTTTCGGTGCGTTCGGGGGAGATGATTGGACTGGTAGGTCATTCGGGTTCGGGAAAGAGTACGCTTATTAATCTTCTGCTGCGTTTTTACGATGTGGATGCCGGAACGATCCGGATCGATGGCGTGGATATTCGAGAATTATCCCGGGACCATCTGCGCAGCCAAATTGGCGTCGTTTTGCAGGAAACCTATTTGTTTGCAGGAAGCGTTCTGGAAAATGTATTGTATTCCAAGCCGGATGCCACCAGAGAAGAAGTGATTCTGGCCTGCAAAGTAGCCAACGCCCATGATTTTATTATGAAATTTCCGGATGGATACGATACCAGGGTCGGACAGAACGGACAAATGCTTTCCGGCGGGGAACGGCAACGAATTGCGATCGCCAGGGCGATTATCCACAATCCCAAAATATTGATTCTGGACGAAGCTACTTCGTCTTTGGATACGGAGAGCGAACTTCTTGTTCAGCAGGCGTTGCAGCGTCTCATTCAAAACAGGACTACGTTTGCGATCGCGCATCGTTTGTCCACTCTGAAAAACGCGGATCGCCTGGTTGTCTTGGATCATGGCAAGATCGCGGAATGCGGTACCCACAATGAATTGCTCCGGAAAAAGGGAATTTATTATGGTTTGGTTTTGGCACAGCTGAACATGACGCGCATGGTGGATGACGAAGCCGTTTCCGAAGAGGAATTCTGGCAGCAGATCGGTTAATGAATGGACTGTCTCAAAACAGAACCATAGTGGAAAGTTTGAGACAGTCCCATTCCAGGAGATGACGCCAAATGGCATAACCAATAGGAATCTTGAGATATCCCCTTTTGATTATCCATTGTATTTACGAAACGACACCGGCAATCAGAACCGATGCAATGCCGGGACCAAGCTCCGTAGCGGCCGGAACAATGATTTGCGGACCGTATGCATTAGGCAGTGTGATTTCATTCGTGCGGGGATCCAAATTGTATTGGCCTGGATTGTACGTTGTCGTATACCCATTGATGGTTACCGATACCAGAGCCGGAGTGAAGTTGGCCGGTAATCTATCGGTCAAAGTAACAGGTGTAGCTTCAATGTTCCCGCTGTTGGCGATTGTAAAGGTATAGGTTAAGGTTTCACCGGATACGATTTGGTGTTTGTCGGCCTCTTTCAGGATACTCAACTCCGCGTACAATTCCCGTACAACGGTTTCGCTGACCACCGGAATATCGGGAATCGCCGCACCGGTGGCAGAACAGCCATTTCCGGTGATGGTTGCGCTGTTGGTGATGGACCCAACCGAAACAGGAAGATCCGGATTTACGCTTGCCATGTAGACAATTGTAGCGTTGTCTCTTGGCATCAAAGGAGAAGGGAGCTGGAAAACAAGCCGGTTGTTTTCCATTGTTGGGATGATGGCGACCGGTTCGCCATTGCTGTACAAACGAGCGCTTCCCTGCAGATATCCCAATGGATTCTGTAACGGACTGCCAGGTATGACGCCACCCAGATCGTCCGAAACCGTAATGTTGTAAATTGGGCCTTGTCCGTTATTTTCCAATTGCAGCACGTACGCCAAACGATCGCCAGGCCGGAATGTGTTGACCAACGCGGTCTTTGTGGCAAATAAGCTGTATTCATCAAGCAATGTGGTGAGGGTAGTATTGGAAGTGACGGAACCGGGAGTGACTGCGCCGCTGTAGCTGTAGCTGACATTTGCATAATTGTTCAATGTTGTAGGCATGTTTTTCTTCCTTTCCTTGCATCATTCATAGATTGATCCTACCATTGAATAATATATGCCTGCGTTTTTGTTATGTTACTCTCCTGACGGGAGAGGGACTTTTTGTTTGAAAAAATGATAACCTTCTTGGTTGATAAAAACGCCGTTTTGCTGTATACTAGGTTTCGATAAGAACCATATTTCGGTTTGAAGAAATGGGTATATTAGGAAGGCGGATTGCCGGAATGCAGATGACGGAGCTGATTGAAAAAAAACGGGATGGCCTGCCGCTTTCCCCAGAAGAGATTTCGTATTTTGTAACGGGGTACACCAAAGGGGATATTCCGGACTATCAGGCGGCTGCCCTGCTTATGGCGATTGCGATCCGTTCCATGACGGAGGAAGAGACGGTTTGGCTCACTGACTGTATGGTTCGCTCCGGCGCATGCTTGGATCTGTCTTCCGTTCCGGGCCGCAAAGCCGACAAGCATAGTTCCGGGGGAATCGGGGATAAAACATCTCTGGTATGTGTTCCCGTGGCAGCCGCATGCGGTGTTCCTGTGGCAAAAATGTCTGGGCGAGGTCTGGGGCATACCGGCGGAACAATTGATAAGTTGGAATCCATACCCGGTATGAATGTTTCTCTGTCGGAAACGGCGTTTCTGCGGATTGTCCGGTCCGCCGGCCTTTGCATTACCGGACAGACCGCCGATTTGGCTCCGGCGGATAAAAAGCTCTACGCCCTGCGGGATGTGACGGCAACGGTGGATAGCATTCCTTTGATTGCCGCCAGTATCATGAGCAAGAAAATCGCCATGGGCGCGGATTGCATTGTACTGGATGTAAAGGTTGGCAAAGGCGCCTTTATGAAAACCAGAGAAGAAGCGCAGCAATTGGCTGCGGTTATGACGTCCATCGGCCGGCGGATGGGCCGGCAGACGGTAGCGGTTCTTTCCCCCATGGATCAGCCTCTGGGAAGAACAGTAGGAAATTCTCTTGAAGTGATCGAGGCAATCGAAACGTTACAAGGAAAAGGACCGGCAGATTTGACGGAAGCCTGTTTGGAACTGGCATCTCATATGGTTGCCTTGTCCAAGCAGATTCCATTGGCAGAGGCTGAGATATTGTGCCGGACCGCTCTGCAAAACGGAAGCGCTCTCGAGAAGCTTCGCCTGATGGTTCGTCTGCAAGGCGGAGAGGAACGCGTAATCGATGACCCGTCTTTGTTCGGCCGTGCGGGGAAGGTGTTGGAATTTCGAGCCGGGAAACGAGGCGTGGTGCGGGACCTGGACGCGCTGTTGGTGGGGAAAGCAGCCTGTTTGCTGGGTGCGGGAAGAACTGTGAAAGACGGTCCGGTGAATTTGCACGCGGGGATCCGTCTTTTGGTAAAGCGTGGCGAGACGGTGGAGAAGGGCGGCGCATTGGCGCTGCTGTATACGGATGCGGAGGAAGAGAACATAGCGGAGGCGAAGGTCCTGATGGCTCAAGCGTATACGCTGGAAGAAAAGAACTAGAGAGGAGCAGAAATCATGCGAAGGATAACAAGGAGGATGGGAAGAAGAGTGAGCTGTTTGTTCCTATCCATGCTGACGGCCTGGATGCTGTTGTTCGGCGCGGTAGCGGTATCCGCCGATTATGGGAAAACGGCAGCAACCAAAATTTACAACGAAACCACGTTGGAAGCACTGCAGTCCAAATCCTGTATGCTATTGGACTATCAAACCGGCACGGTATTGTTTCACAAAAACGAAACCGAACGATATCCCGTAGGCAATATGGTAAAAATCATGACGCTTCTGCTGACTTTCGAATCCATTGCCAAAGGGGAAACCACGTTGGAAACCGAATTTGCCGTCAGCAAGCATGCCCAACAGGTATCTGTGGGCCGGGCTCGCGTTTTTTTGGATGGCAACAAACGGGAAAAAATTACGGTAAAACAAGCGGTACAGGCTATCTGCATTGCTTCCGCTAACGATGCCGCCTGTGCGCTGGCAGAATATTTGGGCGGTTCGGAAACCTCTTTTGTGGAACGGATGAACGCAAAAGCGGAGGAATTGGGACTGAAGGATACCAAATTCGTGGATTCCACCGGTATCGACGCTGCCAGTCAGTATACCTCTGCTCATGATATGGCGATCCTTTCCAGAAGTCTTGTGCTATCGTATCCGGAAGTATTAGAGTATACCGCTCAAACGTATGGCGTGTTCCAGCACACGTCCACCGGCGCGGAGGATACGACCATGATTTCTTCCAATAATCTTACCAGGGGGCAGTTCTATCCGGATTCCGATGGACTTTTGGTTGGTTTTTCCAATTCCGACGGGTATGCCCAGGCGGCAACCGTTGAAGGCGGCGGCCGTCGGGTTATCGCAGTGGTAATTGGCGCCGCCAATGAGAATATCCGGGCGGCGGAGCTAAAGAAGCTGATGGAATATGGATTAACGAAATTTGAACAGGTTATGGTAGATGCCGCCGGTACGTTTGTCCGGAGAGTAACGGTCTCCAATGGAAAAGACAAAAAGATTTCCGTATCCACGGCAGCTGATTTTTCTGTTTTGCTGCGGGCGGAGGATAAGGAAAACGTGGTCCGCGAAGTTGTGGTGGACGGAGAACTCAAAGCGCCCATCAACAAAGGCGACGTGGTTGGAGAAGTGATTTATAAACTGGGAGAAGAAGAATTGGGCCGTGTGGAGGTTGTGGCGGATCGGGATATGGAGAAGGCAAATTGGTTTATTCTGCTGATTCGAAAAATTCTGTCCTGGCTAGGTTTGGATTAAAAGCGCGCTGTTTGTTTCGGAAAGTTTTACCACAATTGTTTGAGTATAAGTCTTATCTTTTTTGTCACACTATAGATTGCAGAACAGTTTTATTGCAATGCGATAAAGAAAGAGTGGTGAAAAAGATGTCTAAGAAGAACAGTGCTTTTGATCAAATGAAGTACGAGGTAGCAAACGAGATGGGGATCAACCTGAATCAAGGTTACAACGGTGACAAGACTTCCAGAGAGAATGGTTCCATCGGCGGCCGTATCACGCAGAAGGTTTTCGAGCAGTATACGGGTAAAAACTACAAAAATCAGTAATTTCCGAACAAGATGTACCTAGTACATTTTGCTTGTGAAAAAACGAAACGAGACGCGGCGTAGTTCGCCGCGTCTCGTTTCGTTTTTTCGTTACGGTATCAGAGAAATAACGTACAAAGCCAGAACCAGAACGATTCAAACCCATAACTTATCGCAGACGCCGGTCCGGTAATCAGAATACTTCCCAGCGGCGTATAATCCAACAGCAAAATAAAAGCAATAAAGATCAGCGTACTGTATTTTTCGATGGCGTACAGTTTATTGTAATATTTATAAGGCAAGAAGTTGGCTATGAGATTGTATCCATCCAACCCCGGCAAAGGCAGCAGATAGAAGATGGCTAAGGTAATGGAAATGGAGGCGGCATACCAGAAGATGGAAGTAATGTAGAACGTAACGGTATTTTCCGGGAGGAAAATGTAACAAACCGTGTACAACAAAGACATGAGAAAACCACCCAGAACGCATCCTACCGGTCCAGAAAGAATTTGGATGGCACAGTCTCGGCGGACGTGTTTATAGTATCGTGAGTTGGTAGGAACCGGTTTGCCCCAGCCGATTCCAATCAAAAGCAAAAACAAAAAACCGAACAAATCAATGTGAGCAAGGGGATTCAGCGTTAGTTTCCCTGCGCTTTCCGGTGTGGGATCTCCCAGCTTCTTTGCCATCCAGGCCTGTGAGAACCCTTTCCAGGATAATACGAAAACAATTCCCGGGATAGTCAATAATTTCGCGATTAAAAAATATGGCAAGCCGCAATCGACTCCTTCCACCTTGTAGTAACCTATCTTGCAAGAATTTAGATAGTTGCCTTCCATTCTAACATAGAACCGATTGAAACGCAAATTTTAACCAGTCTGGAGAGACGGTCAAGGATGGATGACGGAAAAATCGGCATACTACAAGTAGGATGTTATAACATGGGGTGTAGATGCTTTCTTATGCCCAAAGTAAGGGAGAAGATAACATGTTTCAGGCTGTTTATTATGAACCGGAAAGTCTGCAATACGAATTGGGACAACAGCTTCGCCAGCGTTTTCCAGATATCCCCTGGTATCCGATTGCCAGTCACAATTCCATTGAGGAGATGCGAAATCAGCCTAACTCCCAATTTGCCAGGATGAAACAAAATCTTATTATCGGTGTTAGAAAAACGCATCGTTATACGGAAAACCATAAGGTTTCCGACTATCTTGTACCGTACACGTCTTCTGGCTGCAGTGCTATGTGTCTGTACTGCTATCTGGTTTGTCACTATAACAAATGCGCCTATCTGCGTTTGTTCGTCAATCGAGAAGAGATGCTAAGCCGAATTCTTCGAACCGCGCAGCGCAGCGACGTGCATCATACCTTCGAGATTGGCAGCAACAGCGATCTTGTTTTGGAAAATGCGATAACCGGTAATCTGGAATGGACCATTCCGCGGTTTGCCCGCTGTCAAAAAGGGTTTTTGACATTTCCTACAAAATTTCACATGGTGAAACCACTCTTGTCCTTAGATCATCAGGGCAGAATGATATTCCGGATGAGCGTCAACCCTTCGTCTATCATCCAACTGGTAGAGCGGGGGACATCCACTCTGGAGAAACGAATTTGGGCGGCCAATGAAATGTACCGAGCCGGCTATCCTACCGGCATCCTCTTGGCTCCCGTCATTCTGCTGGATGGGTGGCAGCGGGAATACGCGGAGCTTCTGAGCATTTTGGCAGATACATTGGATGTTTCCTTAAAAAAACAGTTGGTGTTGGAGATTATTTTTATGACATACAGCCGGATTCACCGGTATATCAACGAAGAAGCTTTCCCGGACGCGGTGCGCCTGTATCAGCCGGAACAAATGACCGGGCGAGGGAAAGGAAAGTATTCCTATAAAAAAGAACTCCGTGCGGAAGCCGAGGCATTCTTACAAGAAGAGATTGCCCGGAAATTGCCGGAGGCTCATCTATTGTATATCAGTTGAACCGGTACCGTATTAAGGCAAAAAAAGATTAGTAAACAGGCTGTTTTTGCATCTATCTGACGGCAACATCGTTATTGTATAATACAATTATTGAAAGGTTCCTTTTAGAAAGATACAGCAATATAAAAGTAAAGCGCGCGGACAATCCATTGAAGGAGGAAATGAAAATGAAGAAAAGAAAGGTATTTGCCGGAATGATGATTCTGTCATGCTGTCTTGTCCTATCCCTTTTTGGTTGCCAGAAAGCACCGGATCCATCTTCTACTCCCACAGCGCAGGCGGCGACGCCAACCAAAGCAACGTCTGCCGTAACCCCGACATTGACGCCGGCGCTGCCAACGATTGAACCGGGAACGGAACAATACGCAGAGGGAATCCTGGATGCGGAGAAGGGGACAAAAGCGTTTTTCTATCCTTTGGGATCCGCTACTACCGGAGATGCAGGAGTGGAGAACCAAGCACCGGAAAACATCGTTTTTTCCGCTGCGGTTCAGTTTTTTCCTACTACCGCATTTAACAAAATCGGGGTCCGCAGTCCAACCTGGACCGCTACGGAAGGTTATACGATGTTTTTTGAATTGTATGCTTGGGCCGGTTCCTATAATGCCACGCTGGAAGGAAGTCCGGTAGCGGAAGGTGAGATCTCGGATTGGCCGGATGGGGAAGAAGCTTGGTTTGCATTCGATCCTTTGCCGGACGGAGAATATTTACTGGTTATGACAAAGGATGGTTCCGCCGGTCTCTGGTACGTTCAGGAAGCTTTTGCCGGACAGATTTCCTATCGGGATGATGAGATATGGGAAGATGCGTCGATTCGTTTGTCCGTTTATTATACCAAGACGCCCAATAAACTGTATGGACCGTTGTCGGATCCAGGTCTGGATTAATATGCGGAGAACGCTAGGAACAGCGGATTGGGGCTTGACTTCTTTTGCCAAAAAACGTTATGATAAGAACCGGCTGTTTATCCACGGCCGGTTCTTGTATGTTAGCGAAGGGATGAAGCAGAGTTTGGAGCTGAGGCAGGAGCAAAATCAAGAACTGCACATTCGGTTGAGTATGTTTGAAGGTCCGTTTGATCTCCTTCTGACGTTGTTGGAAAAAAATAAATTAGAAATTACCGAGATTCCCATCAGCCAGATTGCGGATCAATATTTGGACTATCTTTTTGGCCAGGAAGCCTTCGATGTGGAAGTAGCCAGTGAGTTTCTGGTGATGGCTTCCACGCTGCTTCATTTGAAATCCAAGCGTCTCCTGCCGCAAACGTTAGAAGAGCCGGAAGAAATGACGGAAGAAGAACTGGTTAGGCGTCTGCTGGAATACAAACGTTTCCAGGAGGTATCGCTTCGCTTGGGCCGGCAGATGAACGACTGGTCCGGCGCATTCTACCGGGAACCGGAGGGGTTGGAATTTTCGAAACAGCCTGTACAATATTCTCTGACGCCGGAACAGCTGGCAGGAGCATATGACGAGGTAAGCCGGCGCTTTCAGACCAGCCGCAATGACAACCGGCAAAAAATGGAGCGTATTTTGACCATGGAGCGCGTTAGTCTGCGGGATAAGATCAAACAGGTTCTGCGGGCGGTGCGAATCCAAACCAAGGCGATTTTTTCGGAACTGTTTTCCCTTCGGAAGCAAAGTAAGGCCGAAGTGGTAACCGGTTTTCTGGCGGTGTTGGAACTGGACCGCAGCAAGCAAGTCAGAGTGGTTCAAAAAAAGCTGTTCGGCGACATCTATTTGTATCCAGGCAGCGAAGCGGCGGATCAAGATCAAGACAGTTGGGAGGAATACCGGTAAAACGGGTGGCATGAAAGAATTTTCACGCCGTGCTTATGCGGCAGAAGGGTGGTTGTTAGCATGACAGGGGGGGCGGCAGAATCAACGAAATATACACATTCGGAGGCAGTAGCCGAGGCGCTGCTGTTTGCTGCGGGCCATCCGGTTTCGCTGGATGATCTTGCGTTGCTTCTTAAGCTAAGCAGGGGGGAGACAGAGGCCCTGATGGAGAAACTTCGACTGCGGTATGAGCATCGGGCGGGCGGTATCCTCCTTCGCCGGATCGGATTGGGTTATCAATTTTGCTCTCGCCCGGATTTGCAGGAAGATCTGCGCGGGTACTTTGAAAAGCCGGCTAAACAGGGATTGAGCCGCGCTGCTCTGGAAACGTTGTCAGTGGTGGCGTACAACCAGCCGGTTACCCGAGCGGGAATAGAGCTGGTTCGCGGTGTGAACAGCGACAGCGTACTGTCCCGGTTAATAGAAGGAGGACTGGTAGCGGAGTGCGGACGGTCTGACGCACCAGGAAGACCGCTTCTCTATGGCACCACAGAACATTTTTTACGAAGTATGGGCATCTCGTCTTTGTCGGAGCTGCCTCCGCTGGCACTCCTGAGCACCGAACCGGAGAAACAAAAAAAAGAGGACATGGCCGCCGAACCGGATGACACGCCCTCCAGGTGATTGCCTCTGATTTTCTGTCAGAGAGTCGGCTCTTCGTTCTTGTTAAGCTGTTCGGTAACGATTGTGTTGATCTTATTGAGCAAGTCCGGCACCATGCCCACCAGTTTTTCCATAACCGTGTTATTGGTAATGGGCATTAATTGAACGTTTCCAGCGTTCACCACGATAAATGCAACCGGAGAAATGCATACGCCGGCGCCGCTGCCTCCTGCAAAGGGGTATTTGACGGGGGTAATAATTTTGTCCTCCAATGGCTTTCCCGGTCCGGGGGTGCTATCCGCAAAATCCACGTTTCCACCGTATTCGCCTCCGCCTGCCGCCAGTCCAAAACAAACTTTGGAAATGGGAATGATGACGGAGCCGTCCGGCGTTTGAACCGCGTCGCCAACGATGGTGTTTACATCCACCATTTCTTTTATGTTTTGCATGGCGGAGTCCATCAGAGCGTTAATGGGATGATTAGACATATTGCACTCTTCCTTTCATTTTATGCTTTCGGATGGCAGCGGAAAGATGAATTCGAAAACTCAACCAGTAAATACGCACCAATCCACCTATAATATGCACGATCCTGACTCGCAATATGCATGATCCCACCAAAGCAAATTCGAATTTGTCATAACGGGGCCGCAGATCCAGAGAAACTTTTTCCAGAATGGCGAAGAGAGACAGCATACGGATCAAAATGCCGCCCAGCGCATAAAAAACGCCGATGGAAACAGCGGTCAGGGCAGGATTCTCCAATCCGATCTGGCCGGAAACCTGTAAATCACGCATCCGAATATGGGGAGCGTAACGATGAAACGTGTCCAGAATCAAAGAGAGACGAGGTTGGTACCATTTTCTGGGTCCGGATGATTTTTTCTTTTTTCGCTCTTTGGACGTATCAGCGGTAGGACGGTTAAGGGTTTTGATGCGATGGCCCAAGATAAGAAAAGACAAATAGAAACTGCTTCGCTTGCTTACCGTTCCTTCCAAGCGCAGTTCTGCCGGAAGAAGCAGAATCGTTATGATCAAAATCAAAAAGCAAAAAACAGCAATCCACCAGCCCATGTATTCACCACCCAGTAGTAGTGTTGGCTGGCTTTTGCTGAACTATACCGGATCGTATCCGGTTTTTGCTATGCTTTTTCAGAAAACACGAAAGTTAACCGTCCATAGGGCGCCGCGTCACCGTCCCGGTAGAAGGACACCATATCGTCCTCGCTTTGTCCGTGATCTGTCCATTTCAATTGGAGACTATTCAGCAAACCGTTCTACTTTAGTATAGAAAATTTGATTTCTTTGTTCTACGGTTTCCTCTAATTTGTCTTCCGGAGGAACTTATGCTACAATACAGCGGTGCGGCATAGCCGAAACACAAGGAGTACAGGAAGGAGCAGACGGCATGAATTTTACCAGCGAGAATCAAAACCACCAGCGGCCATGGCTTCGTTTTTACGGCGAGAATACCCCGGCTGATTTGGACTATACCGAGGAAACGTTATACGGCGTTCTCCGGGAAACGGCGGAGCGCTGCGCGAAACTGACGGCAATCGATTATATGAATGTTTCGATTTCCTACCGGACTCTTTTGGAGGAGGTCAATATTTGTATGGCGGCGCTGCGGGAACTGGGGATTGCCAAAGGGGATCGGGTCACCATTTGTTTGCCCAACATTCCTCAAGCCGTGATCCTTTTTTACGCTGTGGTGGGAATCGGCGCGGTTGCGAATTTCATTCATCCGTTATCCGCCAGTACGGAAATCCAGTATGCTATTCAGCTTAGCCGCAGCAACTGCGTGTTTCTATTGGATGCGTTTTATAGTAAAATGCAGCAGGTATCGTGTCCTACGCTTCGTTACAGTATTACCGCCGGCGCAGCGGACTATCTGCCATGGCCTCTCCGAGCCGGTTTTTTTGTTAAAGAAGGCCGGAAAATCCCTCCCGTGCGAGAGGATGGCCGGACCCTCAAATGGCAGACCTTTCGGAACCGCGGTTTCCGTGGGCGGAACCGGATCGATTTAGAAGACAAATCCACATCCTGTACCGATGCTGCCGTCATTTTGTATAGCGGCGGCACGACGGGAAAGCAGAAGGGCATCCTGCTGTCTCACTTGAATTTCAATGCCTTGGCGGCGCAAACCGTGGCCATGGGCGCACCTTCTTTCCGGCAGGGCGATTCCATGTTGGCGGTACTTCCTCTGTTTCATGGTTTTGGACTGGGCGTTTGCATTCACACCTGTGTGACGGTAGGCGCTGTGATGATTCTGGTACCGCGTTTCAACGCGGACTCCTTTGCCCGCCTGATTATTCGAAAAAAACCTTCGTTTATGGCGGGCGTTCCCACTTTATACGAGGCGCTGCTGCGAAATGGCCGTTTGGAGAAAGCCGATTTCCGGAATGCCAAAGGCGTTTTTTCCGGCGGAGACAAGCTGCCCTATGATGTGAAACAGCGCTTTGACGCATTACTGAAGGAGAAAGGTTCTCCGGTTCCGCTGCGGGAAGGGTTTGGTTTAACCGAATGTGTTACGGCCAGCGCGTTGACGCCGGAGCGGGAAGACCGGAAGGGAAGCGTGGGGATTCCTTATCCCGATACGTTTTACAAAGTGGTAGAACCGGGGACGCAGCGGGAGGTTGCTCCAGGAACAGACGGAGAATTTTGTATCTCCGGCCCATCGGTGATGCTTGGGTACCTGGACGATCCACAGGAAACAGCCCAGGCTCTCCAGGTTCACGACGACGGACGCACCTGGCTGCATACGGGGGACATCGGCTGTATGGATGCGGATGGATTCCTCTATTTTAAAAATAGGATGAAACGCATGATCAAATGCTCCGGATACTCTGTGTACCCTTCCCAAATCGAGGAAGTGCTGAACTCCCATGAAGCAGTATCTCTGTCCTGTGTCATTGGAGTCAAAGACGATTATAAAATGCATCGATTGAAGGCTTTTGTTGTTCTTCGAGACGGAGTGCGGGCAGACGATGCGCTGCGGAAGGAATTGTTGTCCTTCTGTGCCCGGCATGTGGCAAAATTTTCGGTTCCTAAGGAATTGGAATTCCGGACGGAATTGCCCATGACAAAGGTAGGAAAGATTGCCTACACGGTGTTGGAAGAGGAAGAGAGCCGCTAAGAGGCAATGAGCACCCGAGAAATGCCGTTCAGGTCCCGGCGTGTTTCGATGTTCCGGAACCCGGCGGCCGAGAGCAGTTTTTCTACGTCTTCCTGCTGCCCGAAACCGATTTCTAAGAACAATTTGCCTCCTTCTTGTAAAAAGCAGGGGGCTTTTTGTATGATTCTGGAGTAGAAAAGCAGGCCGTCCGTCCCGCCGTCCAGCGCTTGGAGCGGTTCGTGACAGCGTACCTGAGGCTGCAGTTCCGTTACAACGGAAGAAGGAATGTAAGGGGGATTGGAACAAATCACCGGAAAACGGCTGCCTTCCGGCAACGCGTCCCACAAATCGCCCTGCTGGAATCGAATTCGGGCGGTCAGCAAATGGTCTTGCGCATTCTGCAGCGCGACCTGCAGCGCAGCGGAGGAAATGTCTGTCGCCACCGCGGTGGCGTTGGGACAATACGCCAGAATACTAAGGGCGATGCAGCCGCTGCCGGTGCACAGGTCCAGAAAGGAGAGCGATTGGGTATCGATCCATTCCCGGGCGGCTTCCACCAGCGTTTCCGTGTCCTGCCGCGGAATCAGGACATCGGGAGAGAGACGGAATGATAACCCCATAAATTCCACGGTCTGTAAAATATACTGTATGGGTTCCTGACGGCATCGCCGTTGAATAACGGACCAAAAATGTTGTTGCTGTTCTTCCGTTACCGGCGCATCGGGATGTGTCAGAAGAAAGATACGGGAACAGCCGCAGCTGTATGCTAATAAGAGATCGCATTCCAATTCCGGGCAGTCTATGCCCGCTTCCCGCAAATGAGGAATTGCCGAACGGCGCAGTGGACCAATGCTGCAATTTGGATTGATAGGGCAGCGGTCATTCATGAAAACAAGGTTGGGAAGCGGTCTCCGTTTTGACGAGTTCTGTCTCCGGCGGAGTCTCTTCCGTGGGAGGAATCTCTTCTTTCCCCTTTTCCTCCTCCGGCACGGCAGTCGCCGGGATCTCTTGCGCCGGTTCCTCTTTCGGCTCTTCCGGCGCGGCGGAATAATTCGGTGCGTTCTCCAGTGCCAGTGCTTCCTTTAGCGCTACAATGGCCACCTCAATCATGTCGTCCTCCGGTTCCACCGTGGTGAAATGCTGCACTGCTAACCCGGGAGCGCGAAGAATCTCCGTAATCCGGCTTTGATTTTTTCCTGCAAAACGGTTGAACTCATAAGCAATCCCCGCGACAACCGGTAGCAGCAGCAGCCGCACGCCCAAATTCAAAAAAATGTTGGAAAAGCGGTGAACCAGGGAGAAAACCAAAATGCTGATAATCATGACGACGAACAAAAATGCGGTACCGCACCGAGGATGGTGCTTGGAGTATTTCCTGACGTTTTCGACGGTCAATTCATCTTGGTGTTCGTAACAGTGGATGGTTTTGTGTTCCGCTCCGTGATACATGAATACGCGGCGGATATCCTTCATTTTGGATATGGCGATCATGTATCCCAAAAAGATTGCCAAGCGGACGACGCCTTCTGTCAAATTGTAGAACACCACACTATACGACTTAGGAACAATCAGGTCCGCCAAGAAATTGGGCAGCAAAAAGAAGAGACTGACCGATAGCAGCAGCGCCAGAACCAGCGATATCCCCATAATCACGTTCATCGCCTTGTCGCCCAGCTTTCTTTCAATAAAAAGATCGAACTTAGATGGCTGATAGGCGGGATCGTCTTCCGTCGCGCTGATTTCAGCGGAGTGAAACAGCGCCTTCATCCCCACGATCATGGAGTCCAGCAAACGGACGGTTCCACGCACCAGCGGCAATCCCAGAAATTTGTTCTCGTCAGCCACACAGGAAACCCGTTTGGTTTCGATGACCATTTCACCGGCCGGATTGCGAACAACCTGGCAGTATCCGTGAGGACCGCGCATCATAATGCCTTCCATCAACGCCTCGCCGCCCACACTGCAGACAATGGAACCATCTTGTTGTTTTTGCTTTGCTTTTTTGCTCATGGAATCCGGATCTCCTTTGTCCTTCCGCCGCAAACGGCGCGGCGGCCTTTTGTCATCAGTATACCTCTTTTCCGTCCGTCACGCAAGGCTATACGGGATAAAAAGTAAACTTATTGTGCTGCGCCGGCAGCCGGCGTGCCGCCTTTCCCAAGCCGTTTGACCACGTTTTTTTCAAATTTACTTCTAGGTATCATAACTTGATGACCGCACCCCAGGCATTTTAGACGAAAATCTGCTCCGACCCGGAGAATTTCCCATTGCTTGCTGCCGCAAGGATGCGTTTTCTTCATTTCTACCCGTTCTCCGCATTCAAAAAACATCGTCACCCCTCGTTTCCTGCCTTCCGGCAACGCTATGATACCGAAGAAAGGCTCGTTTGTCAACGAAAACGGCGAACTTTGATTTGACATTTTATAGGGCCGGTCCTATAATTATTTAGGAATATTTTTATCTATGGCATAAGGCGGCCCGGAATTCTCTGCTGCCGCGCCTCGGTCCTTAAGGACGGGTTTCGCCGGGAAAGGCTTGTTGATTCAAAATGCAGATACAAACGTTTTTTTTGACAGAAGACCACCGTGTTTCTTTGACTAGCTATATACAGGAACCGTCTCCGGAACTGCCCCTTTCCGGTAAGCGTCCCGGGGTGCTGGTTTGCCCGGGGGGAGGGTATTCCTTTACGTCTGACCGAGAAGCGGAGCCCATTGCTCTTGCTTACTTGGCACAGGGCTTTCAAACGTTTGTGCTGCGCTATTCCGTTGGACCGTTTTCTGCTTATCCGCAGCCGCTGCTGGATTTGTGCCGGGCGCTGAAGTACATTCGTTCCCGCGGAACCGATTGGTTTCTGCAGGAGGATCAAATTGCGGTTTGCGGATTCTCGGCGGGCGGTCATTTGGCGGCTTCGTTGGGAACGCTATGGAATGATCCCGCTATTCAAACGGCGTCGGATTGTCTCAAAGAGGAGAATCGTCCTAATGCGCTGATCCTGGGCTATCCGGTGATCACACTGGGCGAATACACGCACGCCGGGACGGCCGCCAATGCCCTTCAGCATTGCGTCTCTGCAGAGGAACGGGAGAGTCTTCGGCAAACCTTATCCTGTGAGAAGCAAGTGGGACCGCATACGCCTCCCGCCTTTCTCTTTCATACTTTTTGCGACAACGGCGTTCCAGTGGAAAACGTTCTTCTGTTCAGCACCGCGTTGGCCCGGTCGAACGTGCCGTTTGAACTGCATGTTTTTCAGGATGGCGCTCATGGTTTGGCGCTGGCCAATCATATCACCTATGCTACGGCCGGATCGCTGAACCAGGATGTGGAGCAGTGGCTGATGCTGAGCGTCAACTGGCTGTGGAATTTGTTCGGCCGGAATATTCCGTATCCCCCGTATGATTCGCCCACAAGGGAGCAGCGGGCCAGGTGTATGGAGGAGCTTTCGTGATTATACTGGGAATCGACCCGGGCTTCGCGCTGACGGGGTTCGGCGTATTGGATTATTGCAGCAATCATTTTACCCTGTTGGAGTATGGTGTGGTCAGTACGACTCCCGCTCAGCTGTTCAGTGAGCGGCTGTTGGCCATTGACGAGAAGCTGCGGGAGCTGGTTGTGCGTTACCGGCCGGACGCCTGCGCCATTGAAGAGCTGTTTTTTAACAACAATGTGAAAACGGCCATTGCTGCGGCGCAGGGGCGTGGAGTAGCCGTAGCGGCGGTAGCTTCGCTGGGAGTCCCCGTCTACGAATACACGCCGCTCCAGGTGAAACAGGCGGTAACCGGATATGGCCGGGCGGAAAAAGGTCAGATTCAGCAAATGGTTAAGCTGATTCTTCATTTGGACCGGATTCCCAAACCGGACGACGCGGCGGATGCGCTGGCTATCGGGATTTGTCACGGACAGTCCGCTTTGCTGGCAGAGCAAATATAATTGGACGGTATGGGTCGGGAGGATCGGCATGTTTGATTTTATCAGGGGAACGGTATGTTCCGTGGGAACGGATGATTGTGTTGTGGAAATAGGCGGGATTGGCTTCCGCGTTTCGATTCCGCTGCAAACGCGGAACTCCCTGGGAGAACCGGGAGCGCAGGTGACGCTATATACGTATCTCAGTGTCAAAGAAGACGGCTTTTTTCTATATGGGTTTGCCTCGGAGGAGGAGAGAACGGTTTTTACCATGCTGCTTTCCGTCAGCGGTGTGGGTCCGAAAGTGGCGCTGGCCGTGCTGTCCCTGCTGTCTCCCGCCCAATTTGCTCTGGCGGTGGCGTCCGGAGACCACCGGGTCATCAGCAGAAGCAAAGGCGTCGGTCCGAAGCTGGCGCAGCGTATTGTATTGGAATTGAAAGATAAGGTGAAAAAGGACCTGCAGGTGCCTGCGGACCGGGAAATGGCAGCAGACCTGGAAGGGCTGGAACCAGGCGCGGGAGATGCCGAACAGGAGGCGGTTTCCGCTTTGTTGGTATTGGGTTATTCCGGCCGGGATGCTGTCCGAGCGGTACGTCAGGTCATGACAGACGACATGACGCCGGAGGAGGTTGTTCGGAGGGCGCTCCGCTTTTTCATGGGCGGCCGTTAAAAATTGTCAGCGGGAGAGGGTGATGCCATGAGCGATCGTTTTGATAAATATGAACCGGATAGCCGATTGTTGGCTGCGGAAGCCGGTGCGGATGATTTGGACGAGAACAGTCTTCGGCCAAGAAAGTTTTCCGAGTACATCGGCCAGGAGAAGGTACGCCAGAATTTATCGATTTTTATCCGGGCGGCTAAGGAAAGAGGCGATCCATTGGATCATGTTTTGCTATATGGGCCTCCCGGTCTGGGGAAAACCACGCTGGCGGCCATTATTGCATCGGAGATGGGCGTGAATTTCCGTGTGACTTCCGGTCCGGCGATTGAGAAGGCTGGGGATTTGGCGGGTCTTCTCACCAATTTAAATGAATTCGACGTGTTGTTCATCGATGAAATTCATCGTTTGAATCGGTCGGTTGAAGAGATTTTGTATCCGGCCATGGAGGACTTTTCGTTCGACATCATTATGGGGAAAGGACCGGCGGCTCGTTCTTTGCGGCTGGATTTGCCCAAATTTACGTTGGTTGGCGCTACCACCAGGGCAGGCTTGCTGACCGCGCCGCTGCGGGACCGTTTTGGAGTCATCAACCGATTGGAAATGTATACGGTGCCGGAGCTGGCTTATATTGTGAAACGATCCGCCGGAATCCTGCATGTGGAATTGGAGGACGAAGGCGCTAGAGAGATTGCGATGCGTTCCCGGGGAACGCCGCGAATTGCCAATCGCTTGCTGAAGAGAGTACGTGATTTCGCCCAGATCCAAGGGGATGGAAGAATCGACGGCTCTCTGGCCAGACGAAGTCTGGACGCATTAGAAGTGGACCGGCTGGGATTGGATCGGGTAGATTGTACGATCCTTCAGACCCTGATTTATAAATTTGGGGGCGGCCCGGTTGGGTTGGAAACGTTGGCTGCCGCCACGGGAGAAGACAGCACCACGATTGAAGAGGTATACGAACCTTATCTGCTTCAGCTGGGCTTTTTGAATAAAACGCCGCGCGGCCGGGTGGCCACACCGCTGGCTTATGAGCATCTGGGCATTCCGCTGGCGGAAGGCTCTTAAGAGGGGGAAAAAGATGGATTTGCTGCTGCATATATGCTGCGGTCCCTGCAGTTTGTTTGTCATCGATGACTTGCGGAAAGCCTATCCGTCCTGCCGGCTGGAGGGGTTGTTCGTCAATCCCAATATCCACCCGCGGGAGGAATTTTTACGAAGGCAGGAAAGTACCAGGCAGGCTTGTTCTTACAAAAAACTGCCGCTGGATTTGCTGCCGGATTATGACCAGGAATGCTGGGAAACATTTTCCGGAGAGACGGCGGCGCGATGCCGGATGTGTTATGCAAAGCGGCTGGAGAAAACAGCCCGCTATGCGGCGGAAAAGGGATTCACACATTTTACCACGTCCCTGCTGGTTAGCCCGTACCAGGATCAGGAGGCGCTCCGGCAATGGGGAGAGGCAGCTGCTTCTCGGTATGGGGTTTCCTTTCTGTATCGCGATTTTCGGCCCGGGTTTCGTTCGGGCCAGCAGCAAGCGCGGGATCTAGGGCTGTACCGGCAGAAATACTGCGGCTGCATCAAAAGCTTAGAAGAACGAACCGTAGAGCGCAAACAAGAACGAATCCGGCCCAAACCGGGTTCAAACGATCCGGCAGAGGCGGCCGGCGGAAGGGATGAGAATGATGTTTGACGAGAACGAGGACTGGAATGAGATCGAGAATCCGCAGCAGGAACAGGAGGAGGAAGGGGCAGAGCCCCTCTCCGATATTCCGGGGGATGTTTCAAAAGAATCGGAAGACTGGGAGGCCGGAGCTGTTTTTTCGCCATGGGAGCCGGAACAGAGAACGGAGGAGGAACCGAAGCCGGCGCCGAAAAAGCGCAGCGTTGGGAGGGAAATCCTCAGTTGGGTCGGAACGATTCTGCTGGCGCTTGTTCTTGCTGTCTTTTTGAATACCTATGTGTTCCGGATCAGCGAGGTCAATGGCCCGTCCATGCAGCCAACCTTATATGCGGAGGATGTGGTATATCTTTCCAGGATGCCGTACTTGTTTGGTTCGCCGGAGTACGGAGATATCATTGTCTTTGATTCCAGCCTGGCGCACCGGAATTTTTTTACCGATTTCAAAGAGTCTTTGCAGTATAACATGATTACGCAGAAGCTGTTTGGCATGGAGCAGACGAGAAAATATTGGATCAAGCGGGTGATTGGACTGCCTGGCGACGTCATCGAAGCCCGGGACGGAAAGCTGTACCGCAACGGGGATCTGCTGCAAGAGGATTATGTGAAAGACAGCGAGTATGTTTACCGTGACTTCTCCGTAACGGTGTCGGAAGATTATATTTTCGCCATGGGAGACAACAGGGGGGAAAGCACCGATAGCCGGGTCATCGGTCCGGTCCCGATGAACGATATCCTTGGCAAGGTTATTTCCATTCATCATTGAGCAGAAGGAGAACGCATATGAAGAAACCCATTTTAACAATCGCCGCCACAGGCAATGCCCATAAGTTAGGGGAATTTCGGGAAATCCTTTCATCCGGAGACTGTTCCTTTTCTGTCGTTTCCGCGAAAGATATGGGGGTTCTTTCCCTACCGGAGGAGACGGGAAGTACTTTTGCAGAAAATGCGCGCATAAAAGCAGAGGCTGTTTTTCAGTGTGTCAAAGATGCTTGCCGGGATAGGAAATTTGTGGTTATTGCAGATGATTCCGGATTGACGGTGGACGCTCTGGGCGGAGCGCCCGGGATCTATTCCGCTCGGTACGCTTTCTTATCAGAGGCCGGCGTTCCTGTCCAGACGGGCGATGCTGCCGATGAAGCCAACGTGGCAAAACTGCTGGAAAATTTGCGCCAGGTGCCTTCGGGTCAGCGCGGCGCGGCGTTTGTCTGTGC